>Ga0207869_1000080_pt1 | contig 91088 bp, 73 predicted proteins | sample HigsolmetaAR205D_FD_184837 | JGI IMG/M metagenome (GOLD analysis project Ga0207869, IMG submission 184837) | Ionic liquid and high solid enriched microbial communities from the Joint BioEnergy Institute, USA - AR20-5-D (SPAdes) (version 2) ...
CGGTCCCATCCCGAACCCGGCAGTTAAGCTCACGAGCGCGGATGGTACTGCGCGGGCGACCGCGTGGGAGAGTACGCCGCTGCCAACCCTTGCCTGCGTTATCGTATTCCAAAGCTCAACCAACAAGCTGCAACAACGAACGAGCGACCTCCCGGTCGCTTTTTTGTTTTCCCCTACAAGCTCCGTTACTATCAGTCTGTATCGGCGAACCAATGTGGGATGCGCCTATGTCACATCTGACAGACCTCAGCTCGTCTAACCCTGCCTGGAGCGTCGTCTTTACCACTTATAACGTTGCCGAAGCGCATATCGTCGCTGGCCGGCTCCAGAGCGAGGGCATCCACGCTTGGGTTCATCAGGAGCCGATGGGCAGCGCGATCGGCATTACGGTTGGCCCATTAGGCGAAGTGCGCGTGCTGGTCAATGAGGCCGATTTCGAGGCAGCTCTCGATATCTTGAACCAGACTCCGCCACATATTCTCCCCGAAGATGTTGATCAGATTATTTTCGACGATGTCGACAGTGAAGAAGTAGAGGATGAAGACGAATAACACACTGACCGCCGTTCCCGGTATTCGTGTCGGCCATGCTACGGATCTTCAGGCCATTACCGGCTGTACTGTCATTCTCTGCCCGCCAGCTACGGTTGCCGGTGTTGACCAACGTGGAGGCGCACCCGGAACGCGCGAAACTGACTTGTTACGCCCGCTGCATCTGGTCGAGCATGTCAACGCCATCGTGCTGGCAGGTGGCAGCGCCTTTGGTCTGGCCGCCGCGGATGGCGTCGTGCGCTATCTGGACGAGCGACATCAGGGGTACAAGGCTGGTCAGGGATACACCGTGCCGATCGTTCCCGCCGCGATTGTTTTCGATCTTGATCTGGGTGACAGCCGGGTACGCCCCGATGCCCGGATGGGCTATCAGGCTGCTGAGGCTGCCACAGGCGATCCAGTCGCGCAGGGAAATGTCGGCGCGGGCACTGGCTGCAAAGTTGGCGCGTTGATGGGGCCGGCTCTGGCGACTAAAGGCGGCCTTGGTTCCGCCGCGATTTGGCTGGACGACGAACTCGTTGTCGCTGCCTTGGCCGTCGTGAATTCGGTCGGTGACGTGATCGACCGGGATGGGACGATTCTCGCCGGCCTGCGTGACCCTGCCAACCCCGGCCAGTTTCTTGGCATTCTGAACGCGATGCGTTCCCACGCACGGCTTCAACCTGCCGTGACTGGCAACACCGTGCTTGGCGTCGTCGCGACCAATGCGCTTCTGACCTGTGAAGGCGCGAACAAGGTGGCGCAGATGGCCCATGACGGGCTTGCCCGCGCTATCAATCCGGCGCACACTATGTATGACGGCGATACGATTTTCGCGCTGGCGACCGGACAGATTCCTGCCGATACCAGCGTCATCGGCGCATTTGCCGCTGAGGCGATGGCCGAGGCGATTCGAAACGGCGTCCGCGCCGCTACCACGGTGGGGGGTGTCCGGGCCTGGAATGACTAGGGTCGCAGAGCATTTCATCAAAGCTGTCCACAGGCTTAAACTGGATTTAGCACAAGCTTGATATGCTCCGCGCGACCACATTGCAGGAGTAACTCATGGCCAACGTTCTGATCATTGAGGACGAAAGCATGCTCGCGCAGAACCTGGCGGAAAAACTGCGAAGCGAAGGCTTCACGGTTGAAACCGCCGGTGATGGCGAAGAGGGCCTCGACAAGGTTCGGGAACTGCATCCCGACCTGATTGTGCTCGATATCATGCTGCCGAAGCTGGATGGCCTCAGCCTGTGCCGCATGGTGCGGCGCGACCCGGCCACGTCGCACATTCCCATCATCATGTTGACAGCACGTGGCACGGAAGTCGACAAGATTGTCGGTCTGGAAAGCGGGGCCGACGATTACGTCGTCAAACCGTTCGGGTTAGGCGAATTTCTGGCGCGCGTTCGGGCTGTCATGCGTCGCTCGCCGGCGCTGGCAAACCATCAGGACGAGATGGCTTCTCAGGACCTGCGGCTTAGCCTGACCGGGCGGCGGGTGTTTAAGGACAGCGAGGAGATCAAACTCAGCAATAAAGAGTTTGACCTGCTGGCCGAACTGATGCGGAACAAGGGAGTCGTGCTTTCCCGCGATCTGATTCTGACCAAGGTGTGGGGCTACGACTATTTCGTGGACAAGCGCACGGTCGATGTCCACATCCGCTGGTTGCGCGAAAAAATCGAGGATGATCCGTCCAACCCCAGACGCATTGTTACCGTGCGCGGCGTTGGCTATCGTTTTGAGGGCTAGGAAGGCTATGCGCCGTCGATGACCGATGTCCTAATCCTTGTCCTCGCGCTTGCGCTGGCAACCAGCCTGTATGTTGTCTGGCGGCGCGAGCAACGCGTGCGTGAGCTGAGCGCCACGATTGAAGCACTGCGACGGGATACGGAAGCTGCGCCGCAGATGGCGTTTGACGAGCACAAGCGTATCGTCGATGCCCTGCAGGCGACCATTGCCGACCAGAAGCACGCGCTGTCCGCGCTTCAAGAAGCGATTGCCGCGCGCGATCAGGCCGCTGCCGCGCTGCAAAGCGATTACAACGATCAAAAAGCGCGACTCGACGCGCTTCAGGCGTCGCTGGCTGAACGCGAGCAGGCGCTCAAGCAAGCCACGGCTGAGCTGCAACGTTCTGAGGAGCGACTGGCGAAGTTGGAGCAGGAATCCGCGCGAGCTGAGGCTGAAAGCGCGGACAGATTACTGGCGCTGGTACTCGCGAATACGGCTTATGATGCGCTCCTCGTCGTCGACGAACAGCGCAGGGTCATCGCGCTCAATGAGAGCGCTGAAGCGCTGTTTGGTCACCAGAACGTCGTTGGGCAGCCGCTTGCGGACGTCACCGGCTCGCCGGAAATCGACTCGCTAGTAGAAGACGCGCTCGTCAATCAGGAAGAAACCTTCGAAGAACAACTGACGATCAACCGCCGGACGTATCGGGTGCGCGTCCGCGTCACGCCGCGCGGGGACAGCAGCTACATCGGCCTCGCGTTTCAGGACGTTACCGAGCTGGTACGCCTCAACCGCGCTCGGCGCGATATGGTCGCCAACATCTCGCATGAGCTGCGTACGCCCATTGCGAACATCCGCCTGATCATCGACAGCATTTTCCACGAACAGGAAAAGCCAAAAGGCAAAGCCAGCCGTTCGGCGTTGAAGGCCATCGCGCGCGAAACGGATTCGCTGCTGTGGCTGGTTCAGGAATTGCTCGATCTGTCGATGATCGAGTCGGGGCAGGCGATTTTACGAATGGTCGATGTGCCGGTTTCATTACTGGTCGATGAGGCTGTCGAGCGGGTTATCGACCAGTCGGCTGCCAAGGATCTTTCCATTGACGTACAGGTTCCGCCGGATTTGCAGGTGCTATGCGACCGCGATCAGGCCCGGCGCGTGTTGATCAATCTCATTCACAACGCGATCAAGTGGTCGCCACCCGGCGGCGTCATTCGGGTGGAAGCCACGGGCGGAGCGGACGAGGTGACGTTCGCCGTGCTTGACGAGGGGCCGGGCGTACCCGACGAATTCCGCGAGCGAATTTTTGAGCGCTTCTATCAGGTGGATGCTTCACGTTCCAGAGGCGATGGAACCGGCCTCGGTCTGGCCATCTGCAAGCACATTGTCGAGGCGCACGGCGGACGTATCTGGGCTGTAGGCAATAGCCAGCGTTCAGGCGGCTGCTTCATGTTCACATTGCCGGCAACCACCGCGGCGGTTTCCAGTTCAGACGTATCGGAATTCGCCTGATGCGGGACAAATGTCACTAATCTGAGTAAATCACAGCAGATTCTATTGAGATTCCTCTGTTAGAACGGTTATAATGACTGCAACGAAATTGCAGGCCTTCGGGGCAGGGTGAAATTCCCGACCGGCGGTAAGGCGTCAAACAGGCGTCAAGCCCGCTACCCGAGTCATCTCTGAACGAGATGCGCGCTGCATGAAAGGTGCAGCGCCGGTGGATCTGGTGAAATTCCAGAGCCGACGGTGATAGTCCGGATGGGAGGAGGCAGGCAACGGCAGGTCCGCAAAAGGACTGCGCCGCGCTTGGAGTTGGTTCGCGCTGCAAGGTGTGATCCGTTCTCTTGGTGTATGCACTTCCAGCCCCGAGGTTCCTGTGTTGAAGCTCGGGGCTTTTTCATGCAGCGTAACACCATTCAACAGCGCTTTTACCGGCCACTGGAACGCCAGATAACTCTGGGACGCCCGTCGATCCGGCGCTATGTCGGGTTGCTGGCGCTGGTGCTGATTCTGGTGGTGTGGCAGGTTATCGCGTCGTTGCGATTGTATCCGTCGTTCATCATTCCGCCGCCGGGGGCGGTTCTGGAAAAGTTCATCACGGTCGTTCAGGACGGCCGGCTGTGGTTGCATACCAGCACGACGCTGGTGGAGGTGCTCGGCGGGCTGGCGCTTGGCGTGAGCGCGGGTGTTGTGCTCGGCTACATCATTGCCAAGAACCAGATCATTGAAGACCTGCTATCGCCTGTTATCGTTGCGCTGCAATCGACGCCGGTCGTGGCCTATGCGCCGCTGCTGGTCATCTGGTTTGGCAGTGGCCCAAACAGCAAGGTACTGACTTGCGCCCTGACGGTCTTCTTTCCCATGCTCATGAACACCGTCGTCGGCATTCGCAACACGCCAGCGCCCCTGCGCGACCTGATGCGCTCGCTCGGCGCGACACGCGCGCAAATGCTGACGCGGCTCGAAATCCCGGCGGCGCTACCCGTGCTGCTGAATGGCCTTAAGGTGAGCGCTACGCTGTCGGTGATCGGCGCGGTGGTGGGCGAATTCATCTGGGCGAACGCTGGTCTGGGGTTCCTCATTAATCTGTCGCGTAATCAGTATGACACGCCCCTTGTCATTGTTGCCGTGTTGACGCTGGCGCTTATGGCGCGCGCGCTCTACAGTGCGGTATCGTATATCGAGCGCCGTGCCCTGGCGTGGCAACAGCGAACACGCCGGGACTAGCCGTTCCTTCTTCCATCAGGTCACGTTATCAATTCGCGGCATATCCGCTTCAAGGAGTTCTGTTCATGTTGCGCCTGTTGCTCGTCGTTGCCGTTTTGCTGCTTTCAATACCCGTATCGGCGCAGGACGACGTTTTGCAGGATACAACCCTGTTCCTAACGTTCGTGCCAAACGTGCAGTTTGCGCCCGTTTATGTGGCGATGGAAAAGGGCTATTTTGCCGCCGAAGGTCAGAATGTCACGATCGAACATGGTGATGAGCCGGTTGGGATTGATCTGATGGCGGCGGGCGAGCTGGATTTCGGTATCGTCGGCGCGGATCAGGTCATCGCAGCACGTGCCAACGACCGGCCGATTGTCTTTATTTACGAGTGGTTCCAGACATTCCCGATTGGCCTTGTGGTGACCAAAGAATCCGGCATCGAGGCGATTACCGATCTCGTTGGCAGGCATGTTGGCGTGCCGGGGCGCTTTGGCGCGACCTATACCGGGTTAGTTGCGCTGCTGGTCGCCAACGGCCTCACGGAAAATGACATTATCATCGATGAGATTGGCTTCAACGCGCCGGATGTCGTCTGTGTTGGCGCGATTGGCGCGTCGGCCGTCTATCTCAATAACGAGCCATTGCAGATCGAAGACCGCATTGCCAATGACAATTGCGGCGTCGTGACGGGAATCCGCGTATTTCCTGTGGCCGATTACATCGACCTCGTATCTAATGGATTAGCGACGACCGAGCGCATGATCGCTGAAGAGCCTGACCGCGTGGCAGGCATGGTCCGCGCTTACCATAACGGCCTGCGTGACGTGATCCGCAATCCGGCGGAAGCCTATCTTCTTGCGGCGGCGCATGTCGAAAACCTGCCGCTGAGCGACGCGCTGCGCGAGGCGCTGGTCGCGCTTGCCGTCGAGCAGAATGCCTTTTTGTCCGAGCATCCCAATGTAAGCCGGGAGCAACTGGCTGCTTACCGGGCAAAGCTCTACGACACACTGGTTGAACAGCTTCCGTCGGAAGATCTCATTCAGTTCCGAATTTTGCTGGCTACCATCGAGTTCTGGGACGCCGATCTGCTCGGTTATACCGAACCCGCCTCGTGGGAGGCGACGCAGGACACGCTGCTGATGATGGAATTCATCAGTGAGCCGATTGATCTGGAAAGCGCGTACACCAATGAATTCGTGCCAGACCTGGGTGAGCCGCCGGAGGAATAACCGTGCCCGCCAGCATCTCGGTACAGGGCGTCAGCGTTGAATTTCGCGCGCCGGACGGCGGGCCGTTACCGGCGCTGGGGCCGGTGACGTTTGGCCTGGATGCCGGTTCGCTGGTTTGTCTGGTCGGGCCAAGCGGGTGTGGCAAAAGCACGCTGATCCGTGTGATTGCCGGCCTGCAGACGCCCGATCAGGGGAAGGTCTGCCTGGATGGCGAGCCGGTGACAAAACCATCGCGGCGTGTCGGCCTGATGTTTCAGGACGCCAATCTCATGCCGTGGCGCACGGTTATTGACAATATCGCGCTGCCGCTCGAACTGGCGGGCGTGCCGGCGGCCGAACGCCGCGAAATCGCGATGAAGCTGTTGCCCGGTCTTGGACTGGCCGATTTTGCCGGCGCGTATCCCGGCGAGCTATCCGGTGGCATGGCGCAGCGGGCGGCGCTGGGGCGGGTGCTGATCCAGCGGCCAGATGCTCTGCTGCTGGACGAGCCATTTGGCGCGCTGGACGCGATGACTCGCGAACAGGTCAGTTCAGACCTGCTGGCCCTCTGGGCGCAGGAACGGCCGACGATCCTGCTGGTGACGCACGACATTCATGAAGCGGTGCGATTGGGAGACCGGGTGCTTGTCATGTCGCCCCGGCCGGGGCGTATCGTGGCCGATATTGCCGTGCCACTGCCCCGGCCGAGGCGCGTCAGCGATACGTATCAGGCGGAATTTGGAGCCATCGCGCAGGCCATACGGCAGGCTATCGAGAACAGTTGAACGCCTGCTGATGGTCGTTTCAGGCGGTAGGCACGGCGTCCGGCGGCGGTTCCAGTTGCAGCGTGATGCCGAAGGTGCTGCCAACGCCGGGCTTGCTTTGAACGTAAACATTGCCGCCGTGCTGCTCCGCGACCGATTTGACAATCGCCAGACCCAGGCCGGTCCCCGGCACGCTGGCATCGGCGTTGGCCCGGTAGAAGCGCTCGAACAGATGCGACTGGTACTCTACCGGAATGCCTGGCCCGTTGTCTGTGACCTCGATATGCAGCATTGGGCCTTTCGCGTAGACGCACAGACGCACCTCGCCGCCGCGCGGCGTGTACTTGCAGGCGTTTTCCAGATAGTTGAGTATGGCGCGAACCATCCACTTGCGATCTACGCGAATAGTCGATAGCGAACGATCCACTTCCACGTGGAAGCGCAAATTGCGCTCGTCGAGCCTCGGCTTGATCTCAATCGTCACTTCGTCGATCAGATCGGGCAGGTAAGTTTCAGCCAGGTCTAAGCCGTAGCCGCTTTCGATCTGTTCGAGATTAAGCAGGTCGTCAATCAGTTCCTGTGTGCGATTGATACCGAGCGAGGCGATGCTAACCAGCTCGCGGGCCATTTCGTTATCGCTCACCATGGGTTGCAGGGCTTCGAGCGAATTCAGGGCGGCTCCAAGCGGGTTTCGCATGTCGTGCGCGGCCGCCTGGATGAACTGCGTCCGCGCGATTTCCGCCTGATGCAGGTGGGTGACGTCCTGCAGCACGATGACCCAGCCGTCGGTTTCCGAGCGCCGGTCAAGCTGGCAGGCGACGTATACCGGGGAAACCAGCACGGAGAGAACCCGGCCGTCATCCAATGTCACCTTGAAGACACGGTTGCAGTCTTCCTCGCGCGATGACAGCGCCACCAGCAGGCTGTGCCGGATCTTCGGGTTAATCGGCGCTTCTCGCAGCGGCACATTGATCAACGAACCGGACTTGACGCAGAGCATCCCCTCGGCCGTGTGGTTGATGACGCGAATGCGCCCCGCCTGATCGGTGGCGATAATGCCGTCGGCGGTCGAATGCAGAATCGCGCTCAACTGGCTCTGGTTTTCGAGGCTGGCTTCGTACAGCCGCGCGTTGTCGAGCGCGACGCCGACGGTATCCGCAATCGCGCACAGGACGCCGACGATTTCCTTGCCGAAGCGATTTGGCCGGTTGCTCATGACGCTCAAAATGCCGACGATCTTTCCGCGCGCGTGCATCGGCGCCATGACAATCGAGCGGAACTGCTCGTCATGAAAGCTGGGAACGGCCAGTTCTTCATCGCGCGTGAAGTTGTTGACGACCACGACTTTGTCGCTCGAAATGACGCGGCCTGACATGCCCTGACCGAGCGGTATACGCATGGGCCGGGCGACGACGAAGTCCTGCGTCCAGCCGCGTTGCGCGCGCAGGACGACCTCTCCCGCTTCTTCGTCAATCAGGCTGATGCCCCCCGCTTCGGCGTCGACGATATCGAGCACGGCCTGCAGCGCCGTCGATAGCGTTTCGTCGAGATCCAGCGATTGGCTGACGGCGGTCGCGACCGTGCCCATCGCGGCCAGTTGGTCGATGCGCTGTTTAAGCTCACGAGCGAGTTGTTTGTTCTGATGAATCAGGTTTTGTGTTTCAACCACAGCTTTTTGCCTGATGAATAATCGGTCACTGGCTGACGTCTTGAGGCTGTCAGCATGTTTTGCTAGTATCGGCGGCAATTTTTACAGGTTTTTACGATTATAACAGGAACCGCCTCTTCCATGATATTTGATGTTGAACGCGCACGCGCCCACTTTCCAGCTCTCCATCGCCGCACAAGCCGGGGAACAGTCCCGGTCTTTTTTGACAACCCGGCCGGAACACAGGTTCCCCAACAAGTTATCGACGCAATCACCGGCTATTTTCTGACCATGAACGCCAATTCCGGCGGCCGGTTCGCCACCAGCGAGCGGAACGATGCCATGGTTCAGCGTGTGCGCGAAAAGATGGCCGATTTTCTGGGCGCATCCCGGCCCGAGGAAATTGTGTTCGGTCAGAACATGACCACGCTGAATTTCGCGCTTAGCCGGGCGCTCGGCTGCGATTTGCGTCCGGGGGATGAAATCGTGGTCACGCGCATGGATCACGACGCCAATATCGCGCCGTGGCTGCGTCTGGCTGACGACCGTGGGCTGGTGGTGCGCTGGGTCGATATCAGACCGGGCGACGCCACGCTCGACTTCGATTCGCTGGAGGCGGCGCTGACCGGGAGAACGCGGATCGTTGCCACGGTTCACGCATCCAACGCTGTTGGCACGATCAACGCCGTTGACAGGATTGCGGGGATGGCTCACGCTGCAAACGCCCTGCACGTTGTCGATGCCGTGCAGAGCGCGCCACACGTGCCGATCGACGTGCAGGCGATTGGCTGCGATTTTCTGTTGTGTTCCAGTTACAAGTTCTATGGCCCGCATCTTGGCATTCTGTGGGGGCGTTACGACCTTCTCGCGTCGCTGCCGGCGTATAAGGTTCGACCCGCGCATGACGAGCCGCCGCATCGCTGGGAAACCGGCACGCTGGCTTTCGAGCTGATTGCCGGTCTGGGCGCGACGCTTGACTATCTGGCGAGCTATGGCGACGACGATCCGGCTGAAGCGCCCGCCGCGACGGGGGAGGACAGCCGGGCGGGGCGGTACAAACGAGCCATGCGCCGGCTTCAGGCCTTCGAGCGCGAGCTTGTCGCCCACCTGCTTGACGTGCTGGAACGGATGCCGAAAGTTCGTATTGCGGGGATTACGGACAGAGCGCGTCTCCATGAGCGTGTGCCGACGGTGGTCTTTACAGTGGATGGTTATACTTCGGCTCAGGTGGCGGAGCGGCTGGCGCGCGAGGATATTTACGTCTGGGACGGCGATTATTACGCCATGGAAATTATGAAACGTCTCGGCCATGCGATAGATGGCATGGTGCGGGTCGGGCTGGCGCACTACAACACGCATCAGGAAATCGACCGGCTGGAGGCTGCATTGCGCCAATTGTGAAATGGGAGGATAACTACCTGAGACGGCCTTTCTCTCCTTTCGCTGCTGATTAACCGGGGGGATGACAGCCTATGAGTCGACAATACGCTTCGTCTGACATGCCGGAGCAACGTGGCACTTCCGGCCACGACTCGCAACCACTGCCGAACTCGCAGGCGCCCGCCACGCGCCGCCTGAAAGTTCCCGCATGGATGCAGGAGCTGCCCCGCCTGCGTTTCACCCCCGAAGAACCTGATGTTAAAGCGCCGCTGGTCGATCCCGTGGAGCTTGAGACGCTGCTGGCGGACGTCGATCCTCAGGTGGTGGCGCGCGTGAAAGAAGATATTCGCTTTCTGGAATATGAATTGCTGCGTCTGTTTCGTCAGCGCGATCACGCCGCCAAGAAACACCAGAACCGCTACCGCAAATACCAGCTTGCCTTTGTGCTGCTGGCCTCGCTGGCGACGCTGATCGGTTCGCTGCAGGCGCTTTCGCTGGCGAGCAATCCACAGATCATGCCGGTATTTGCATTCGGAGAAACGGTTGTGGCGCTGCTGGCGACGTTTCTGGCGACGATCAGCGGGCGCGAGTCGCCCATGCCGCTGTGGATCACCAATCGCCGCCGTGCCGAGCAATTGCGCCGTGAATATTTCCGCTATCTGGCGAACCTGCCGCCCTACGACGAGGTAGAGGGATATCGCCGCGCGATGCTGTTATCGCGCCGCGCCGCCGAAATAAATCGTGGTGATTTTCCCCAGGACCGGGTTTCTTAAGGGGGAACTGTGGCCGAGAATAAATCGTTCGAACGCGAGCGACTCAAAGCGGCCTATCGCGTTTTCCAGCGTTTTGCGCTGGAAGACCAGCGCGCTTATTACGCTCAGGCTGTGCAGCGCTATCGCAAGGCGGCCGGCCAGGCGAACCTGCTGCGCGCAACGCTGGCGCTGCTGACCGGATTATCTGCGGCGCTGGCAGGGCTGCTGGTGGCTGCCTATCTGACGACCGGCTCGTTTGCCAACAACGGTGAGTGCTCGCGCCTCGGCGCGCCCGAATCGCTGTTTCAGGATGCGCCACCGGCAGAAGGCGCGCCGGCGACGCAGGCATTGCGACCGGCCTACTGTAACAGCCTCGAAGCATTCGTCATGGTGCTGACGGTGATCACTATCGTCGCCCCGGCGCTCGGCGCGGCTTTCACCACACTGGCGGACCTGTACCAGTGGGATCGTCTGGCCTCGATTTATGAAACGGCGCTCGAAAATCTTGAAGTCGCCGATGCCCAGTCGCCGGTTGAAGATATGCCCGATCTGGAATATCGCGCCAGCCTGCGCGCCTATGCTGAGGGCGCGCTCGATGTCATGCGCGACGAATCGGCTCAGTGGGGTCTGTCTGCCCGCGCGCCATTGCAACTGGAGAAATTTCTCGAGGAGGAACGGTTGAAAGCCCAGCGCGTTGGCGGTTCGGCTGACGACCTGACGCTCGGAACGCCCGAACCGCCCGCACCAGACCGCCCGAAAACCTGATTTTCCGCGAAGATCAGCCGCCGAGTTCTCGCGCCAGCGAGGCGGCAAGCTGCGCCGCGATCAGTTCCAGCGTTGCCAGATGCTGTGGCTTGATGGTGTCGGCTGCCGTCCGTCCGGCGACCAGCACGCCGAACTGTACTCCCAGACTGCAGGGTACACATGCCAGCGCTCCAAGGCGACCTTCACCGAGCACGGCAACCATCTCCGATGCCTCAGGACCGAGAACGCGGCTTTTTCCCTGTTTTGCCGTCTCGGCAATCGGGTGGGGCGCTACGATCGTCGCGGGCGCCAGTTCGACGAGCGCGGGAGGGCCGCTCTGGGCGATGCGCGTCAATCGGCCCGCCTGAGGGGCGTCCAACTGGTAGAAGGCGCTATAAACGTAGCCCAGGCTACAGCAGGTATCGACGGTGATCTGGCAGCGCTGGATGCGGTCGTTCACGGCCCGCAAACGCCGGGCAAGCTGGCGCACCGGCATTCCCACACCGATGGAAACCGTTTCCAACTGGCGGTCGGACAGCAAGAAGATCAACTGGCGCGATAGCTCATCATCAATGAACGGCGTGGAACAGACGTAGCCCGCTTCCGGGACCGGCTGGCCGTCGGGCGCAACGATCACCGTTAGCAGGTGAGGCCGGAGGAAGCGCGCTTCTTCCGCCAGCATTTCAAAGCCTTCCAGCCTGCTATCGACCACGAAAGCATCAAAATGACGGCTGTGATCTTCCAGAGCAGCCAGCGCGTCGTTTGTGTCGGCATACAATGTAAGTTGAAACCGGCCTGATGAAGACAGTCCGTTGTAATATTCCGCGGCCCGCTCGCGCGGAACCGCGAGCAGCAGTTCGATAGTGGTCAAGGATTATTTACCCTCAGCTGGCGACTGAGCCTGTTGCTCGACTGCGGCCAGCACCAGAAGAATCATCTGGCGCATGCCAAAAGGGACCGGCTGTATTTCAATAAATTCATCCAGACGGTGCGCGTTGCCCCCGCGCGTGATGCCGATCGTGACGGCGGGGCAGCCTTTCGCCAGCGGCAGGTTGCCGTCGGTGCTGCCGGTTTCCAGCGATCCGCTGACTCCAACGGTTTCCAGCGCGGCGAGCGCCGTTCGCACCAGCGGATGTGTTGGATCGAGATAACCGGCGGGACGGTCGCCAACGACCTGCACCTCAAGGCTGAGGTCCGGCGCGGTCGTCGCGTCGATTTCGGCGCGCACCTGCTTTTCAAGCTGGTCGAGCGCCCGTGAATCTTCAGATCGCATATCCAGCCAGAAACCGGCGTTCGTGGCAATCGCATTGATCGCCTGCCCGCCTTCGACCAGACCGATGTTCAGCGTGGTTCGCGGGTACGACGGCGGCTGAATGGCGGCGATGCGCGCGCCGAGCGACATTATGACGTGAATGGCGCTGGTTCGTCCATAGTGCAGCCAGCTATGCCCGCCTGGCGTCGTGGCCGTGACTTTCAGGCGGCGCACGGCGATACCCGCGTGATAGACATGGCCGAAAGCCAGCCCTTCAACGTTAATGACCTGGTTTACGCAGGGCTTCAGGCGTTCGAACGCTGCCTTGATGCCGCCGAGATCGCCCAGTCCCTCTTCGCGGCTGGTGGCGACAAACCACAGGTCACACGCCGGAGACAGGTTTTGCTGCCGCAGCAGATACGCCAGCCCCAGCATACCGGCAACGCCGATACAGTTATCGCCCAACCCCGGCCCGTAGATCAGGTTGCCTTCGCGCCGTGTCGTCAGGTCGGTTGCTGCCGGAAAGATGGTATCGGTGTGCGCGCTGATGAGCGTTCCCGGCCGGCGGCTGTTCTGGCCACGGAGGCGGCCATACGCGTTGTAGCGTTCGTCAATGTCGATTTCATCCAGACCGAGTTCGCGAAACTGATCGGCGACAAAGCGCGCGCGCGCTTCTTCCTCGAATGTCGGCGCGGGGATTTGCTGGATGGCAATCGCTTTTTCAATTACCCACTCGGCGAGATGGGGCAGGGTTGTCCAGTCGATGCGGGAGGAAACCGCTTCGATCCATCGTTTCATCGCATTACGATCCGTCATGCAGGGTTAGATCCACGTTATCGTTTTGCAAGAGCTTAGCGCAGGATCGCAAAAACCGCTTCTGTAAGAGCGAAGTTCAGTTGACCCCCTTTTAATCAGGGCTATAATTCAAAGTTCCATTGGGTGTCACAGTGAAGCTTCTTGTGGCATGTCTGCCAGGAGGTATGCAATGAGTGCGGCGCGAATCTTACTTGTTGAGAGCAAACGCGCGAAACGCACGTCATTTGCAGACGACCTCAGGAAGCGATACGAGGTTATCCTGGCCTTCAGCGGCAAGCAGGCGCTGGAGGTCGTCAAAGATGCTCCACCGAGCGTAATCGTCCTCGATGCGCTTTCGATGCGGTCGCCTGGCGGTCGTATTTGCCAGACCTTGCGTAAAGGTCTGCCCGGCATCCCCCTGATCCATTTACACCCCGGCCCGAAAAGCAAGGCTGCCAGCGTCGCCGACGTCGTGCTGTACATGCCGTTTACGTCGCGCAAGCTGGTCAATAACATCGAGCGGCTGCTGGACGTTCCCGATGACTCGGTCATCGTTTGCGGGCCGTTCAGCGTGCATCGCGGGCGGCGCGTGCTGATCGCAAACGGCCAGGAATCGCAGTTGACGCCAAAGCTGGCCCAACTTGTCGAAGTTTTTATGCGGAATCCGGGGCAAACGCTGGACCGGCGTTTCCTGATGGAGCGCGTGTGGAACACCGACTATCTGGGCGACACCCGCACGCTCGACGTGCATATCCGCTGGATTCGCCGGGCTATCGAGGCCAATCCCAGCAAGCCGCAGTATCTCAAAACGGTTCGCGGGGTCGGCTACCGGCTCGACATTCCGGAACCGGAGGCTTCCCCCAAAACGCCGGATACCGAACTGATTGCCAACTGAGACTTTGCAAACAAAAACCGGCCTGACCGGCCGGTTGTCATGAGTGACTTCTGCTGGTTCTACTTGCCCGCAGCTGACAGCATCGCGTTCAGCTGGCGCATAAGCCGGCTCTTGCGGCGGGCTGCGTTGCGCCGGTGAATCACGCCGCGGCTGGCAGCCTTGTCGAGATCCTGAATGGCAAGGCGGGTGGCCTCGCGGGCGGCCTCGACATCCTGACTCTGGATCAGCGCGCGCGCCTTCTTCACAAACGTGCGGGCGCGGGTGCGAAAGATGCGGTTATGCGCGCGGCGCTTTTCCGCCTGGCGCATACGCTTAATTGCGGACTTCGTGTTAGCCATGAGCAGATGTGCCTCAAAATAGGTCTGTTCCAGAATGCGCCGATTTTAGCATAGCCGGGTTTCAGCGTCCAGCGCGGACTTTACGATTTGTTGTTCTATTGCAGCCGGTAAATCAGCAGCGCGATAGCGCCTGCGTTGAGGGCCAGAAGCAGGATAAACCCCACAAGCAGCGCCACCGGGTAGCGTTCAACCGTGCCGGGCAGCCGGGTCGGCTGAATTTCCGGCGGGATGTAGCGAAACAGTTCACTGGCATCGAGCTCGCTAAATGCGTCGTCAAACAGGTCGTCATCGTCGGTAACGGTCGCAAAGACGCCGGTTGCCGGGATGTCTGCCAGATCGGGTTCATCGCTCTCCTGTATATTGGGCGATGGCGCAGAAGCCATCACGCTGTCGCTATCGGAAAGCGGCTCTGGCGGCGGCGGAACGTCATCCGGCCCGAAAACGTCATCCTCGATACTGACAAAGACACCGGGTGCGCCGCTTCCGAAAACATCAACGCGGCCGCTGAAGAAATCATCCCCGAATGGCGCGCCGGCAGGCTCCGATTCATTGTCCGGCGTCGTATCAGAATCCGGCAGATTCAGCCCGGCGCTCCACTCGTCATCCGGCGCTTGCGCTTCCCCGGTACCAAAATCTGGTGCGGCCTCTTCGGCGCTGGCTGATGTGTCGTCCGAGGGCGGCGAGGCGGGATCGCCAAAAGGGAAGTCCTGTGATCGCTGGGAAAGCACCTGAAGGCCATTACGCGCTCGCTCATTGCTCGGGTTGATGGCCAGTACATTTTCGAGACATGTGCGCTGATCCTCGACCGAATCGACAACCGCGCTGAGCCACAACCAGGCTTGCTCGTTATACTGGTCAATCTCCACGGCCTTCATGAGAAACGCGCGCGCCTCATCACGCCGGCCAGCCTTAAAAGCGCTGATGCCTTCACGCACGAGCGCATCGATGTTCGCTGTCATGGCCCACCTGTGGGTTCGCTCATCCCATCCTTAATTACGCTTCCATATTAGCATAGCGCTGCTTTGTTGTGACGCGCGCAGAATTAAAGAAGCGCCATGCATTTCATGGCGCTTCTTTCCCGGCTGCGAAACCCGGCTATTTGCCCGGCTTACCTGTTGCCTCGTCCGCCACCGTTGCCGTTGCCTCGGTTTCCACCATTACCTCCACCATTGCCACGGCCATTGCCCGGTGCGTTCCCCGGCCCATTGCCTCGGCCGTTACTGTTCCCCGGCCCGTTGCCAAGACCGGGAGGCTGGCCGTTCCCCGGTCCGTTCCCGTTGCCGGGGTTGTTGCCAAGGCCGGGGGGATGACCATTGCCAGGCCCATTTCCCCGGCCATTGCCGTTGCCACGTCCATTTTCCCGGCTTTCAGCGCTGGCCGCATCACCGGACTCGGGCTCTGGCGCGTCAGGGAGGTTAGAGATAGGGTGGCCCCGACCGATCACACGGCCCGGCGCGAGTTGGCTTGGGTGGACATTGCTGTCGCGCATGATCTGCCCCCAGCCTTCGCCCTGCCGGCGGCGCTCGAAAAAGACATTGACGTCTTCGTTCGTCTCGCTGGCGAGCAGGAAGGCGCGCGCGATTTCGCCGAAACCGAAGCCGTCACAGTGATACCGGATGATGGTGTCGTAGTCGACGCCAAAGCCTTCCGCCAGACTGGCCGCGACCGGATGATTCGGGCGGTTGCAGCGATCATCAGGGACTTCCGTGGCCTCAGGAGGTGGCGGCGCTTCGGTTGCTTCAGGGGCCGGCGGCGTTTCGGTTGCTTCGGGCACTTCGGTAACTTCCGGCGATGGGGTCACCTCCGGTTCTTCTTCGTCGACCAACTGCTCCAGACGGATGGCCTGAATCGTGATTCCGTCCGGCAGCAGGCGGCCGATAACGACGACAATCTCGCCCTCATCAAGCCGCGCCGGAATAAAGGCTCCGGCCGGCGCGATGATGTAGTCTCCAACGAGGATGTCACCGCTGTCGCTGAAGGTAATCGCTCCGGTGACCAGCACTGTAGTGCCGTCGTCATCGGTCGTGTCCTGCGCCGCGATTGGCAGCGCGACCAGGGCGAACACCAGCAAGACCGGGACTAGCGCGATGAGAATTTGCCGTTTTACAAGACGAGACATGGTTGACTCCTGAAGCAAGTGAGATCACCTTTTGCTACACCGTGACGGCAGTTGAAATGTCGCGCGTAAGTATTGTGAAATTCATATAATTGGGATCAAGGTACTACCCGCTCAAGGGCGCAATGAATACTTAATGCTACGTCTGTAGATAGCAATACTCAAAAACGTAGAAGAGAGAAAGACCTGAGTTTGCCGAACTCAGACGCGACAGGAGTGACCAGTTAGCGCACAATAGAGGGGCTTTTAGCCGATATCGTTACGCAAACTGGAGCCGCCAATGTCTTTGATCGAAGCCTTGACCATCATCGTGATCGGGCTTATCGGCGGTGCTGCGGTTGGCTTGCAGGGGCCAATTGTCAGTGCCATGGGGCAGATCGTTGGCCCGGCCGCGGGGAGCTTCATCGTGCATGTTAGCGGCGCGGTATTCGCCGGACTGCTGCTGTTTGCGCGTGGCGGGGAAAACATGGCGCACTGGCGCTCGCTGCCGTGGTATATGCTGCTGTCGGGTATTTTCGGAGTCGTGCTTTACCTCACCCTCAACCAGACAATGCCCCGCTTCGGCGCGCTGACGGCGTTAATGCTTATCATCGCCGGTCAGATCACCGTCGGCGTTGTCATCGATCACTTCGGCTGGTTCGGCGTCGCGCAGCGCCCGATTGACGGCGTGCGTGTGCTGGCGCTCGGCCTGATGCTGCTGAGTATTTATCTGATTAACCGCTAGCTCGCGTTTGTTGCCAGAAACCATGAAGCCTGCTCCCACCGGCGTGGCCGGGGCAACAGGCTTCAGGAGTCTGGCATGCGAGGCGATCTTAGCCAGCCGGAACAGCTTCGGTCGCCTCGGCATTGCCCGGGGCGTTGTCAATGGTGTTTTGCGGTGCCTGTTCGGGAAGCGTCTCTGGCTCTTGATCACCACCGCTTTCTGGTTGCTCGGGCTGGATTTCCTCAAGAGTCGGTTCCGGTTCGACTGGGGCAGGCGTTGGTAGCACCTCAGTCGGCAGTTGTGGCTCAGGCGGGGCCGTAACTTCCTCGGTGACGATCACGGGAAACGTCGGCACGACTGGCAGTTCGAGCGTTGGTATTTCGGTCGGTATGCCGGTTGGCGTATCGGTTGGCGTGGCAGGTGGCAGGTCGATTACCATGATCGACTGCAGTTCCCAGAAGTCGGCAATCGGGTCGTTTTCGACCGGCGGCTGCGGCAGCCAAACCCAGCGCAACCAAATAACCTGCCCCTTGAAGAGCGATAGGTCGATCGTCAGCGGCTGCCAGTCGTTGGCCGGCAGCATGATGGTGAGCATGTTCCACGTCTGGCCGTCCAGACTCATCTGCAAGCCAGCCGAGGCGTTATTCGCATTCAGCCATGACTGAAATTGCACTGCCGGATACTGCGCGCCGCGCAGGTCGAGTGGGAAGCGCAGGCTAAGGACGCTGGTGTCGAAACCATCGACATGCCACCGCTGTCCATCGTCGCTCAGCCGCCACGCTCCGGCGATGTCAAAGCTGTCTGGCCCGCCGGCATAGACCGGAAGCGGTATGGCGACCGGTGTTGGCGTTGCCGTTGGCATTTCGACAATCACGGGCGGTTCCAGAACCACGATGGGGTCTGATGTTGGCAGCATCTGGTCGATGGTTTCGACTGGCGGCGGTTCGGCCTCGATGGTTTCAACCATCTGTGGTTCCTGGTTGGCCTGAGCGACCACGATTGGAGCTGGCGGCACGAAGGTCACAAAGTAGTCAATGGCCACGACGCCGTTCTGTGGAAGTATCTGCAGCGTGTGCAGCCCTTCACTCAGACCATCAACGACCGCGCGCTGGTGAAATTGAAACTCGGGTTGGCCACCTCCGGCGACCGTCTGTATCTGCTGGCCATCGACCTGGATGACAAAGGGCGCAAATGCCTCGCCGGCAACGTAACCGATTTCGATCCGCGTGCCAGAGAAGTTGAACGTCAGGCTGTCGTCCGGGCTGGTATTAACCACGAACGTCGAGCCACTCGCGCCGGGGGCGCTCACCGGCACCCATCCCGGGCTGAGAACAACCAGTCCGCTGTCGGATTCGATGATCTGGCCGTCGTCAAGCGCGTCGAGATGCTCTTCCGGTTGGTCTTGCAGCGCCAGCATCATCTGTGGAGCCGGATTTTCCAGCTCCACAGCCTCGGTCGCGGGCAGGCTGAAAGTTTGCAGAGCACCGGTTTGCACGCTCTCGCCGGTCTCGATGATGAGCAGCGGTCCGTTCTCGCCGGCTTCCTTGGAGTTATAGAGCACGCTGTTCGAGTGATTGCTGAACAGGGCGAAGCTGTAAATGCCGTTGCCGGTGATCGCCTCCGTGACGTCGAAGTAGACCCACGATCCCTCAATCGCTTCCACGCTGGATGCGACAGGCGTGCCGCCATAAGCAGGCGCGTTATTCCATGTGATCGTGCCTTCTGTCCACGGCGCACTGCCGTCGCGCAGATCATTGGAAACCAGGTAGATCGACCCGCTGTCGGGGCTGGCATCGGCGACGTACAGGCGTAGGATTGCCTGTGAAGGCGCTCCGGTCAGGCCGGTGATATTGAACTTCAGGTAACTGCCGATGATGTCGCTCGACGCGGTTCGAGCGCGCAGGCTGGGCAGAGAACCGTAGTTGCGATCCGGACTGTCAGATTTGACCTGCGCGTCGTCGCTCGGCGAGAAGGCGATTTGCGCCGACGATGTTGGGCTAGCCGGCGGCGGTTCCGGCGTGATGGTCGCCGTTGGCGTGTCGGTATCAGTCGGTGTCGCCGTATTTATGGCACTCTGGGCTGCCGCGCCGCTTGATGGGCCGTTGCCGATTGTCACAACGAGCTGAGGCTGGTTCGACGCGGCTTCGGAGGCTTCAAACAGCGCGCTGTTGCTGCTGTTGCTGGTCAGCGCGAAGCTGTAAACGCCGTCCCCTGTGATCGCAGCGGTAACATCGAATTCGACCCAGACACCAGCGGCAACCGGCCCGGCGCTGTCCAGTGGCGAGCCGGAGAACGGTGGCGCGTTATTCCAGTTGATGTTGGACTCGGTCCAGGGCGTGGTGCTGCCGGCGAGATTATTCGACACCAGATAGATCGAGCCGCCATCCGGGCTGTCATCGGTGACGTACAGGCGCAGGATAGCGCTGCTTACAGACCCGCCGGTTCCAGTCACGTTGAACTTCAGATAGCTGTTGATGATCTCGCTGCTGGTGAAACGCACGCGTAGCGACGTCAGAGAGCCGTAGTTGCTTGTCGGCTTTGAAGACTTGACCTGTGTGTCATCCGTCGCGCCGAACGTAAGCTGAGTCCCACCGCCGGGATCTGACGGTGTTCCGGTGGCAGTCGTGGTCGCCGTGGGCGTCTGCGTTGCCGTCGCCGTCGCCGTCGTGGTCGCAGTCGGGGTTGAGCCACCGCCGCCTACCTGAATGACCAGTTCCGGACGGTTGCTTGCCGCTTCCTTGGAGTTGTAGAGCACGCTGTTGGTCGAGCCGTTGGCGATGGCGAAGCTGTAGATGCCGTTGCCAGTGATGGCGGCCGAGACATCGAACTCAACCCAGGTTCCGGTCGTAGCGGTTCCGGCGGTGTCCAGCGGGGTTCCGCTCACGGGTGGTGCGTTGTTCCAGCGAATGGTGGACTCGGTCCAGGGTGTGCTGCTGCCGGCGAGGTTATTCGACACCAGATAGATCGAGCCTCCCGACGGGCTGTCATCGGCCACGAACAGGCGGAGCTTGGCTCCCTGCACGGGGCCGGTGATGCCGCTCAGGTTGAACTTGAGGTAGGTGTTGATGGTTTCGCTGGCGGTCAGGCGGACGCGCACGGTGTCCTGCGAGCCGTAGTTGCTCGACGGGCTGGTGGAGCGGACCCAGGAGTCGTCGGTTGGGCTGAAGGTCATGACGGGGCCCGGCGTTCCGGTGGTGGTTGCGGTCGCCGTCGGCGTAGTTGTCGTTGGTGTTGCCGTCGGTGTGGTCGTCGTTGCAGTCGCGGTGACGGTCGGCGGCTGGCTACCGCCCAACGACAGGAAGTTGTGATAGTAATAGTTGCTGTCCGATGCAGCCACGACGAGCCCGGTCGTCGGGCTGACATTTGATTTCATGGATGTCGGGTTATTGATTCTTGTCGAACTGGAATGGCTGATGAAGATTTCGCCCTTTCCAGGAGGAAATGAAGGATTCGTCGTGCTTGTTGACTTGTAGTAAATGGCCCCGCCGCTTTGGCCCGAAGTCGCAAAATAGTGAACGCGGCCGTTGACGCTGTCGACCACGAGAATCGGCCGTGTATGGCTGTCGGCGTCGGTTCCAAAGACATGAGTCGACCACTGGCCGTTGGGTTGCCGGACGAGCATCAGGTTCAGCGGATCAGTGCTGGTCTTGACTGCGGCAAAGACACGGCCGCTGCTATCGGCCTGCAGGCTGATGTGGTCGTCGGCGATGCCGTTGCCCTGAGCGGCGACTTCTTCGGTCTGCCAGGTCATATCATCGTCGTTGTCGTTATGAATTGCAAAATAGAACTTATCGGTGTTCTGGTTGCTCCACATCACACCGATCTTGCCCTGAAAGGCGACGATGGAAGAAATATCATCGCTCGACACGTTGCCCGCCGCCGATGACGATGGCAGTTGGAACGGTGTGCCCCAGTTGGTGTCGCTGCCCAGACTGCGGTTCACCATGACGCGCCGGTTTTCAACATACGTTACCCACAATTGCCCGGTGGAGTCCTTGGCAAGCACAACCGCTTCGGCGCGCCCGCCGGTGACGGTAACGGGGAAGCCACTATCAAGCGTGAAGATGCGCGAGCTGGCGTTATAGCTGAATCGATAAAGCCTTCCGCACTGGGAGGGGCAGGTTTGCGGCGTGGCGCTGGTGGAGAAGACGTGCGTGACGATATAGAGCTTGTTGGTCGCCGGGTCCATCAGCGCGTCTGACTTCCGGTTGTCGACGGCAACGCCCGTATCTTCCCAGGTCTGAGTGGCCATGTTCAGGCGATAGATATGGAAATTGCCATCGGAGTGGCACAGGTTGCCCCACCAGGTGCCATCATGCCACCAGAGTTTGCTTTCCGGTTTCTCGCCCGTTGGCGCAGAGACACAGTTGGAACCCATGCGATGATCGCGATAGCCGACGTCAGAAAACTGCGCGAGCGCAGTTTCGGCTGGCGGTAGGCTGGCGAGGCTGGTGACAATGAGCGCGATGATAAACGGCCAGTAGCGAAGCAATTTACCTAACGTGTGTCGGTGATTGATTGCACGTTTATTCAATGGACCATACCTCACTGCCATCCCGGCGGAGCATAAATGTCTGAAGCAAGGTGAGCGAAGCAATGCGGATAAGATATGAGATAATATTATATGGGCTTAAATCCCCTTTAATATCATTCTCGAATTCAACGATCCCGCCACCCTGACTATAGTCATATGTTAGCCTTGCTACTACCTGGAAGTGCGCGAAAAAAAGACCCTGTATGGGCCATAGGAAAGCCGGTTCATCGCGGGGAAGCGCTTGCGCTATACAGCGCAAGCGAGGGTGGCGCTGAGCGAGGTCGGTGAACCGGCTTCGGGTTGTGGTCGTTGCTACTGGTCATGCAGGACGCCGAGTTCCTGCATGACCCAGTGATTGTCATATGACAGCCACTCTTCGACAATCAGGCCGTCGTCGTTGAAACGGTGCAGGGTGGTCACCACGATTTCGATAGGCTCGTCGGTTGGCGGGTAATCGTAAAATTCCTGTGAGAATACGCCGCGAACGATTACGTGCGACGCAACCATGTCGCCTTCGCCGAACACATGAACCAGCTCAAGCTCCATATCCGACAGCGACGAGGCTAGAAATAATGCCGACTCGATCAGATCAACGCGATTGAGCGAGCCTCGATCGCTGCTTTGGGCCAGATGGCCGATGTAGTCTTCGGCGTAAATGGCTTCCAGCGCTTCCATATCGCCATCCAGAATAGCGGCGATCACGTCTTCGATTACGCCTGTGTAATCGGTGTCATCCTGGGCTAGGGTGGGTAAAGACTGGGATTGGAGCGCCACTCCGAACAACAGCGCGATGATGCTCGCAATAAGAACAAGCGCGCTACGGCGATTATGTGCGATTGAAGCTGCATCCATGAGTTTATTGCTCCCTACCACTGGCTGTGTCTGCCCGGTGTTAATCGGTTTTATGAAGTTATTCAACGATTTTTCACTTGAAAAGACAATGTCTATCCAGATGCTTTGACAATTTTTTAACGCTCCGTTGCGATACTACATCGTAGATTAGAAGCAAACGGCTTTGCCGGATAAGTAGAAATAGGTAAAATGTCCTATAAGATGAAAGCGGACAGGCTGGCGGTTACGTGGGAAGCCAATATGTTATTCTCCTTCGGCACTGAGATGGTAGGCTGGCTAGGTGCATATCTGGGCGGGAAAGAACATCTCATCAAGCAGCTACGCGGTCGTGATCGCGCTGCTGTGGAGCGCGCCCTTGCCATCTGCGTCAAACGTGGGTGGTTATATGATGGACGGCTGCAGGGCGCGGTTCTGGCGGGCGCGAACTGGCAGGCGTTGACGCTCCGCCGCGCGGCACTCCAGGATGTCGATCTGTACCGCGCGAACCTCTCCTCGACTGACCTCCGTAACGCCAACTTCAACAGCGCAAACCTCACACTCGCCAATCTCCGGAATGCCAATCTCTCCTATGCCAGTCTGCAAGCCACCTTTCTCTGGGGCGCAGACCTGCGTGGCGCAAACCTGACCGGCGCGGATCTGCGTGGCGCGTTTATCGACCGGGGCGACCTGCCGCGCGCGCTCGAAACGTTCGCCAGAGTACATGGTTTCACTCTGGGTGGGCGACGTTTCCAGATGGACCCGCTGGAATGGGATCGAGCCTTCCCGAATGGCACGCTGTTCGACGAGAACACGATTCTGCCGGATGGGCGAGCCTGGAGCACGAGCGTCTCGCTGGATGAATGCATCCCGGTTCATCGCGGGCAGTAGTTGAGCCGGGCTTTGGCATCTCTCCGGCATCCTCAATAGCCCTTCAATAATCGCGTTTTGCCCCCGAATTCAGCCGTTTTCCTCTCTTTGAGCGCATAGGCAATTTGTCCTAATCACGCTCGCGTAAACCGCATCCCCCAAAGGTACCATCCTGACGTGAATTTTGTAAAAGATGTTGATTTTCTTCGCTCATTTTGGCCGTGTGGTCACTTGATATCGGTCAAGTTGCTTGACGTTAAGTGATTGGTATCTCTTGGTTATGAATTGCAAAAGCAATATTTGCCCATATACTGAAAGTAACTGCGAAACGAAACCTTCTTCCGCCCACCGCCAACTCAGTTGTGCACATTGAACAGCACAACGCTTGGTTTAGCGATGTTATGGAGATGCACAAACCATGGTCCGACTCCGCATCATCATCCTGTGCGTCGCTCTCTGGCTCTCCATCCTTTTCAATCTGGAGCGCCCGGACGTGCTCGGATTCAACGTCTCGTCCGTGGTCTATATCCTGTCTGCAGGGTTGGTCGTGGCGATTCTCCTGTTTCCAGACTTGGGCACGCTTCGTACCGAGGGGCTGCTTCTGGGAACGACTGCTCTTTATGGCGTCGCGTACCTGCTGGGTTTGCATACGCCCAATCTGACCGCTCCGATGGTTGTAACTGAAATTGTTATACTCCTTGTAACCGTTTTCATAGCGGCGCTGCTTTCAAAGTCGGTAGCACATATCGAGCAGGTGGTCGAAGGTGTGGCTACCGCAGCGGATGAGACTCGCATTTATTCCGCGGCTGAAGGCGAGCAGGTGATCAACAACGAGTTGTTCCGCGCTCGTCGCTTCAACCGGCCGGTTAGTTTGCTCGTGGTGAAGGTCGAGGATATTGCCGAACTGCAGGGCAAGCCATTCGACCGTGTGAACTACCGGACTGCGCTCCAGCGCCGCTACATTCGCAACCGGATCGGCCAGATTGCCGAGTCGGTGTTGTACTACAGCGACCCGATTGCCTGGAACGGGGATAACCTCATCATCTGCTTGCCCGAAACCAGCGCCGACGAAGCCTTCCGTCAGGCCAAGCAGATTTACGACTATGTGCGTGGCATGTTGAACCTTGAGGTTCCGATCGGAGCCGCGACTTTTCCCGAAGACGGGCTGATCTATAGCGACCTGCTGGAAGCTGCCAAAAACAGCATTCTTGTCCTGAACGACGCGGCTGAGGAAACGCCTGAGCCTGCTGCTGTGGCGCAAACGGCTGCGGCCTCGACTGCTAACGGCGCTATGTCCTCTATCACGGCAGCGCCGGCAGTCAATGGGCATGGGGCTAAACCGGCCGGACAAACTTATGCTGCCGCTGTGGAGGTGGCGCGCCCCTCTTTTTTTCCGGTTCGGGTGATTCAGAATGTCGCTCGCTTTCTTCAGCAGGATATTGATATCCTGCCGCCGCTGCAGTACGCAGGAGCGGCCTGGACGGTGGCGACTCCCTACTATAACCCTGACTTTTGGGTAAACCGCCTGCCGTATCAAAGCTCGGCGTCGCGCCAGATCTATCGCCGGCTGAAGCGCGTGCTCGATGTCCTGCTGGTTATCGTCACGCTACCGCTGACGCTACCCGTCGGGCTGGTGATTGCGGCAGCCATATATTTCACGGATGGCGCTCCCGTACTGTTTGTGCAGAAGCGCACCGGGATGGGCGGGCACCCGTTCAAGATGTACAAGTTCCGGACGATGGTTCGCAATGCCGATGAGATGCTGCGCGAGCTTAACATTCGCGTCAACGAGCGCGGCGAAACCGTCAACGAACATGGTGAGAAGCTAGAGAACGATCCGCGTATCACGCGTATTGGTCGCATTCTGCGCAAGACCAGTCTGGATGAGCTGCCGCAGCTCTGGAATGTGCTGATGGGGCAGATGAGCATTGTCGGGCCGCGTCCGACATCTTTCGGTGTCGATAAGTACGCGCTGGTACATACGCAGCGGCTTGGCGTCAAACCGGGAATCACGGGCCTGTGGCAAATCTACGACCGGGGCGACACGGATTTCGATAACCGGCTGATCTGGGATATCAAGTACATCGACAAGTTCAGCCTGTCCCTTGACCTGCAAATCCTGGTTCGCACCGTGCTCAAGGTGTTTAAAGACCGGGGAGCCCGTTAATTAGCCTGCCACGTTTTGCATATTCCGCGCGTTTTGTCCGAACTGGCGCAGACGCCGCACCTGATTCGACGCTGACTGGACTGTGGAGAAGAGAACGACGAGGCGCTCATGATTACGACTGACTTTGTGCTGAGGCTGATAAAGCGCTGGTTCTGGCTGTTGATACTTGCGCCGCTGGTCGCCGGGGTTATCAGCTATCAGGCCAACGCGGATACGCCGGTCTACTACGAAGCTCGAGCTTTGCTGCAGATCGGTCCGGGCGTTGAGAATCCGAATCCTGACCTCAACGATCTGCGAACGGCGGGCATGTTGCTTGAAACGTATGCCATGATCGCCGAGACGCGCCCGTTCCTTGAACAGGTCATCGACACGCTTGACCTCGAAGATTACAGCCCTGGCAAACTCGAGAACCGGATTGAGATCGTCACCAATCCCAATTCGCAGACGATGAGCATTCGCGTGCGCGAGCTTGATCGCACCGAGGCCATGCTGATTGCCAATACGATCGCCACGATGCTGGTCAATCTCAGCCCATCAGGGACAAGCAGCATGCGGCTGGAGCTGACGAGCGCGATTGAAGCGCAGATCAACAGCCTACGCAGCAGCATCGAAGCCAGCGAATTGCTCATCGAGCAGTTGGAAGAAGACCTCGAAGTTGCTTCATCCGAGGCAGACCGGCTGCGCTATATCGAGCAGATTTCAGCCGAACGCGCCCGGATTGCCAATGCTGAGCGAACCGTGGCGACGCTGTACGAGTCGCTGCAAGAGCCGCTGACCAACCAGGTTCGCATTATCGAACCGGCGGAGCCGGGCAACCGCATCAATCCACAGATCGAACTGCGTGCGTCGCTGAGCAGTCTGGGCGGTCTGATGATCGCCATCGCGCTGGCGTTCACGGTGGAATACCTCGACGACCGGATTTACACGCCGCAGGACTTGGCAACTGCGTCCCGGCTACCGGTGCTTGGCACGCTGCGGCACAGCCTGCGACAGCCCGCCATGCTAAATCGTCGCTCCGAGGTTGGCCGGCGAAAGGCGCGGATCGTACCGGATGACGGTTACCAACTGCTGGCGTTCAGGTTGCGGAGACTGAGAGACGGCGACAAAAACACCGAGGTGCGTTCGGTGCTGATGTCCGGGCTACCCGGCGCGGAGAACGTCGGCCTCAACATCATTCACACTGCGCTCGCGCTGGCGCAGACGGGCACTCGCGTCGTGTTGGTCGATGCCGACATGCATAATCCGGTGATCACCGAGTTCTTTGAACTCTCTGATGAATTCGGGCTGACCGACGTTCTGGGCGAGGAGCTTCAGGCGCTGTCGCCGACATCGAGCAGCATGTTCCCGGAACTGAAAGTCATTCCGATCGGTCGTAATCCTGCCGGTGGGCTGGCTCTGCTGTGCTCTCGTGAAATGGCCGAGCTGATCGAACGACTTAAAGAGGAAACCGACCTCGTCATCGTCGGTATTTCAACTCAGGAGTCGCACATGGAGAGCCTTGCGCTCGGCAATCTGGTCGACGGCACGCTGCTGCTGGCGGCCCGGAACGTCAGTCGCCGCAAGACCATTGGCGAACGCATTGCCGAGGCCGAGGCGCTTGGCGTCAACATGCTGGGCGCGATTCTGATCGATCCGCCGGCTGAGGAAGGCAGCAGCCTTCTGCGACGCCTGCGTAGTCGTCTTGCCAATCTCGGTTTCGGGCGGTTTGCGGTTCGCGGGCTGTCCACTGAAACCCAGGACATGCCGCAGCTTACGCGGTAGAGCCGGCGATGACTGGATCGGTGTGGCGCGTTCTGAATGCGTTTGATGCGGCGGGCATTCGCTATTGTGTGTTACGCGATGGCGAGGTCGTCGACGTTCAGATCGCGCCCGGCGAAACCGATTTACTGATCGCTTCCGAGGATTTCAGGAAAGCCGCTGTCATGCTCGCCGAAGGCGGCTTCCGCAGGGTCGTGCGCTGGGGCTACGCGCCGCATCACTTTTTTGTCGGCTACGATCAGGAAGCGCGTGGCACGGTCAAACTGGACGTCGTCACGGACATTCGCTATGGCAGGCCGGTTGCCAACCTTTTCACGGAACTGGCGGCGAATTGCCTGAACCGCCGGCAGAAGTTGAACCGGGTTTATGTGCCCTCACCGGAGGATGAACTGGTAACGCTGCTTCTGCACTGCATTCTCGACAAAGGGCGCTTCGCGCCAGAGCGCTGGAGCCGGTTGAAAACGCTCCGGCGCGAGGTTCGGGACGTCGCTTACGTGGAGGCGCTGGTGCGCCGCTACTGGCCTGCTGGCGTCACCTGGGACGACGTGGCCCGGCGGCTGGACGAAGATGATGGCGAAGCGCTGCTGGCCATGCAACCCGCCCTTACCCGGCATCTCAGGCAGCAGTCCGGGTGGCGGTCGACGGCGATTGCACGCTCGAACCGCGCTTTGCGCTGGCTCAACCGGCTGGCTGACAGGCTGCAACTCACCGGGAACCAGTCGGTGATGCAGGTCGCGCGGCGCGGCTAACCGGCGCTGGTTGTGCTGGCAAAACAGCTAGACGCAGTAGAGAAGAGGTGAAGCGCACATGGCAGTAGCACAACAACGGCTTGAATGGGAAGAGGCAGTGACTGAGGCCGATGCCGTGGCTCAGCCGCCTGTTGCCTATATCATGTCGCGCTTTCCCAAGCTGACCGAAACCTTCATTCTTTACGAAATCCTCGCCGTAGAGCGGGCCGGGACGCCAGTGGAAATCTACCCGCTGATGCGCGAACGCACGACGGTCATGCATCCGGAGGCTGTGGCGCTGGTCGAACGCGCGCACTTTCAGCCATTCATCTCGTGGCCAATCCTGAAATCGCAGTTCTACTATCTCACCCGTCGCCCCGGTGCATACTTCAAGGCCCTCTTTGATCTGTTGCGGGGAACATTCGGCAGCCTGCGCTATTTCATTGGCGCGCTGAGTTTTTTTCCGAAATCCGTGCATTTCGCGCGGCTGATGGAGGCAAGCGGCATCCGGCATGTCCACGCCCATTTCGCCAGCCACCCGGCGGCGGCGGCATTCGTCATTCACCGGCTGACGGGCATTCCCTACAGCTTCACCGGGCATGGTTCCGACCTGCACCGCGACCGGCACATGCTGAAGGAAAAAGTTGCCGAAGCGGCGTTTGTGGTCGCCATCTCTAATTTCAATCGCGATCTGATTTTATCCGAGGCCGGAGAGCAATACGCCGGCAAGGTGAAGGTCGTACACTGCGGCGTGGATACGCACATCTTTCAGCCACACCGCCTCGAACGGAGCGCTGACGAGGCTTTCAAAATCCTGTGCATCGGCACGCTGCATGAGGTGAAAGGGCAGACGTTCCTGATCGAAGCATGCCGGCGGTTGGCGGAACGTGGCATTCGCTTTTCCTGTCACTTCATTGGCGATGGCCCGGATCAGGAAGCGCTGCAGGCGCAGGTCAGCGCGGCGGGGCTGGAGGAGTGCGTGCATTTCGAGGGCAGGCGCAAGCGCGAGGAAGTGATTTCCTGGTTGCAGCATGCTGACGTGCTGGTCGCGCCGAGCGTTCCCAGCCGCGATGGGCGGCGCGAGGGCCTGCCGGTCGTTCTCATCGAAGCTCTGGGCAGCGGCGTTCCTGCGATCGCCAGCCGTCTTTCCGGCATTCCCGAACTGATCGAGGATGGCGTCACCGGGTATCTGATCGAACCGGGGAATGTTGATCAACTGGTTGATGCGCTGGAACGGTTGGTGCGCGACCCGGAATTGCGCCGGCGTCTGGGCCGCAACGGTCGCGAGAAGGTTGTTCGTGAGTTCGACCTCGATCAGAACGCGAAGACGCTCATTCGCTACTTTCAGGGGGCGTTCTGATGGTGGCGTTGATCATTTTCTGGTTGATGGTCGCGCTCATTGCCTATACCTATGTTGGGTTTCCGTTGCTGCTGTTGTTGCGCGGCTGGTTGTGGCGTCGCCCATATGCGACCAGCGATGCCACGCCGAAGATCAGCATGATCATCGCCGCCTACAACGAAGAAGATGTGATCGGCGAGAAGCTCGACAACATCCTCGGGCTGGATTATCCCTCCGACCTGCTGGAGGTAATTGTCGCTTCCGATGGCTCCGATGACCGGACGAACGAGATCGTCGCCTCCTATGCCGGCAAGGGCGTTAAGCTGCTCGCGCTGCCGCGGGCCGGTAAGGCGTCGGCGCTCAACCAGGCGGTTGCGATTGCGACCGGCGACCTGCTCGTCTTTTCCGATGCCAACAGCATGTACGACCGCAATGCCCTGCGCGCGCTGGTCCGGCCGTTTGGCGACCCGCAGGTCGGCGGTGTGGCCGGCAATCAGGTCTACCTGAAGAAGAATCAGCATGCGTCCAGCGCGGGCGAGCACGGCTACTGGAATCTGGATCGCCTGTTGAAGCAGGCCGAGGACCGTGCCGGGAATACGATTTCGGCTACAGGAGCGATTTACGCCATCCGTCGCTCGCTATTCCAGCCTGTGCCGGAAGGCGTGACCGATGATTTCGTGACATCGACGCGCGTCATTGCACAGGGGTATCGGCTGGTTTTCGCCGCTGATGCCATCGCCTATGAGCCGGTCGCTGCGTCCAGCGGGCGGGAATTCGGGCGCAAGGTTCGTATCATGACGCGCGGACTGCGCGCTGTCATTGTCATGCGCGAGTTGCTCAATCCGCTGCGCTATGGTTTCTACGCGGTTCAGCTTTTCTCTCACAAAGTCCTTCGGAGGTTGCTGGTCTTTGCTTTTATAGCGCTGTTCATCAGCAACCTGTTTTTGCTGTCACACGGTGTTTTTTATCAGATAACCATGGTCGCGCAGGTGATGTTTTACGCCTGTGCCCTCGTTGGCCTGTTTTTGGGCCATACACGCCTGGGGCGGCTGAAGCTTTTCAGCTATCCGTTTTTCATCGCTATGGTTTACCTGGCTGCCCTGATGGCAACGATCAACATACTTCGCGGACGCACCATCACGAGTTGGCAACCACAGCGACAGGAGACGTATCCCGCTTCTCATCAACCCACCGCATGAGTTCGAAAGGTTGGGGCCATGTCCGCGGAAGGTGGCATTGGTGAAGATTCGTCTGACCATGGGTTGCGAACAGAACTCGCTCGTTTACGTGGGGACCCCGATCAACCAGCGGATGTATCGGTTGTCGTACCGGTTAACGCAGCGAACGATCTCCCTAGAGCGCTGCAACTGTTGGCCGATCTGGCCGAATACAGAGGTAGGCATAGGGTTGAAATCGTGCTCGTGATCAATAACTACCCGGCTGACAACCCGCCTGCCGAGATTGAACGGTTTCGGAGGATGGGTGTCAGAGTGAAAGCAATTCCAGACGCGCGTCGTGCGGGCGAGTTCATCGTTATGAGCGCGCGCGCAGAGGGGACCCGTGCTGCACAGGCAGACGCGACCATTCACTTCGACGCTGATTGCAAAATCGCCGACGTAAATGCGCTGATCGACTGGTATACGGGCGTATTGCATCAGGGTGCAGGGCTTGCCTATACACGCACGGAGTACTATGAACTGGAAAATGCCATCTCGGTCAAAATCCGCATCGCGCTGCACTATCTGGCGCGCTGGATCAAACGAAAAGTGCTCAACATCCCAACGGCGCGCGGCAGCAATTTTGCCGTTAGCCGGGACCTGTTTTTGCGGTTATACGACGCAGGCCAGCTTTCCGTCGAGCTTCAGCTTGGTCCAGCAGCAAAACTGGCCGGAGCCGGAATCGCCTATTCGCGCAAGCCCGAGCTCCGTGTTTTCACCTCTGGCCGGCGCTTCCACCGCGGCTGGCGCAAGATCGTCCGGTACTTTGCCTACCGGCTGGACTATAACTTGCACGCCATACCAACCCGACGCCATCCGGTTCTGAGAACCACGTGGGACGGGTTTGATCTCGAAACGCAACGGCGGCTGGATGCCGCGCAATACCTGCAGGAGGAAAGAGCAAGCCAACGGTAGCCGAAGTTTTTCAGGGTGGGTTCATGCTTGATTTGCAAGAAACATATCGGGTAGAGCAGGACAAGTGGAATGACATCGCTCGTCAGCAACTTGCCAGACTACAACCAAGCCGGTATCGGGATTTTTACCACTACGCGCAAGACCAGATCACGATGACCGGCATCGCCGAGTTTTTGGGCGATTTGCGTGGGTTGAAGGTGCTCGAAGTTGGTTGCGGCCTTGGCAAATTGACGACGTTGCTGGCGAAGAGCGGCGCCAAGGTGACGGCGTTCGACCTCTCGGAAATGAGCACCTATGTTGCCCGCGAACGCGCAAAACTGGATGGCGTTGTAGAGCAGACGACATTCTGCACCGCGGCCGGCGAGCAGTTGCCGTTCGCGGATGAGACGTTCGATGTCATCTTTGGTAAAGGGGTTCTGCATCATCTGAAGGCAGGCCCCAGCCGCCCGGAGCTGTTCCGCGTGCTGAAGCGCGGCGGCAAAGCGGCGTTCAGCGAGCCGCTGGGCATGAACCCACTTCTACGTATCGCGCGTGACTATCTGCCGTACAGACAAAAGAATCCGCGTGGCGCGGATAAGCCACTCACCTACGCCGATATTCGCGACTGGTCGCAGGGCTTTGCATATGTCTCGGTACGCGAAGTGCAGTTACTGAGCATGTTGGAGCGGGCGCTGGGGCGCAATAACCGGTTTACGTTGCTGCGAAAGATCGATGACGTGCTGCTCAGACAGGTGCCGCCGCTACGCCGGTTCTGTCGTTATGCCGTGCTGCTGTTCGAGAAAAAGTAGCAGTGTAACGTTGTCGATATAAGGTACAGGGAAACACTGACATGACGGGACTGAGTCCGTCCATTCAACAAAAGAGTGGCATTGGAAGCTGGATGATCGCGCTGGTGGCGGTCGTCTTGAGTGCCATTCTCGGCCTGACGATGATGCGCGGCGGCGAGTATTGGCCGCTCTACGCAGCGCTGGGTGCGGTCGCGTTTGTCGTCATCCTCGTCAGGCCGGAGATGACCACGCTGCTGATTCTGTTCGTTTTGTATTCCAACATGGCCGTAATCGCCAAAAACAATGGCGTCCCCGAACCGATTGCCACTGGCGTCTTTGGCGTGTTGGCGCTGCCTCTGTTTCAGTACGTGGTCGTCCGGCGGCAGCGCATCATCGTCAATCCCATGTTCGTGTTGATGATCCTGTACCTCGGCGTGCTGTATGTCTCGGCAGCGGCTTCCGCGCGGGCGAGCGAATCCGAAGATCGGATTTTCAGTTACGTCGTCGAAGGATTGGTGCTGTATTTCCTGATCATCAATACCCTGCGTACGCGTGAGTTGCTACGCAAAGCCGTGTGGGTGTTGATTTTCAGCGGCGTGGTCATGGGGACGCTCTCGCTGTATCAGGAGATAACGGGCGATTACGATAATGACTTTGGCGGCTGGGCGCAGGTGAAAGAATCGGAGATTAACGTCAGCGGGGAGGACTTCTTCGGCCAGCGGGAAAGCCGGCCACGTCTTGCCGGGCCGATTGGCTCCAAGAACCGCTACGCACAGATCATGGTTGTCCTGCTGCCGCTGGCGGTTTCTCAAATCGTCGCCAATCGCTCGTTGCTTGTACGTGCCTATTCCGCGCTCGCCTGCATCCCGATCGTGGGCGGGGCATTGCTGACGTTTTCTCGTGGGGCCGGCATTGCCATTGGCGTCATTCTGCTGGTGTTTATGCTGCTGCGCGTCTTTAAACTGAGGACGATCGCTCTGGTTGCCCTTGTCGTCTACATTACGGTCATCGTCTTTGTGCCGGATTATCTGTATCGCATCACGACGGTGACCAGCGTGGCCAGCCTGCTGGAAGGCGATGAGGAAAATGCTGATGGCGCGGTGCTGGGCCGGGCCACCGTCAATCTGGCTGCCATCGAGATTTTCCTGTCTAACCCTGTCCTGGGTGTCGGGCCGGGACAGACAGCCCATTATGTGCGCCAGATCGGCAACCAGTTCGGTCTGCGCCTGCTCGCAAGCGACCGGCGCGCGCACAACATGTACCTTGAGGAACTGGCCGATACCGGCGTGGTTGGGTTTTCGGTCTTCATGAGCATCGTTGGCCTGACCATGTGGCGGTTGTGGCGGCTTAGCCGGGCCTGGAAAAACGTCGATTCGACCGTTTACTACACGCTGATCGGGATTTTTATCGCCATTATCGGGTATCTGGTGACAGCCGTCTTTCTGCATCTGTCATACGTTCGCTACTACTGGCTTCTACTTGCATTCGCTGCTGCGGCCATTCACGTTTACAGCACGGTGTCTTCCGAGCAGGAAGAGGGGACACCGGCATTGGAGTCCGCAGCGCGGAATGTTGCAACTTCTCGTATCTAAAGGCCATTGGAGACTATGAATCTGCCTGTTCAATCCGCGGCGCCCGTAGACGCAGGCGTGCCGTCAGGAAAAGTTTCGACTCGTCGTCAAATCCGCGGCTCCAGCCTGCTGATGGTCGGGCGATTCCTCAGCATTGGCGTCAATTTCATTATTCAGGTGCTGACCGTCCGTTATCTGTCGACGACCGAGTACGGCGCGTTCGCCTACGCACTGTCGATTGCCACGTTGGCGGAGACAATCGTAACGATGGGGCTGGATCGGGCGGTGACCCGGTTCATCCCGATCTATGAGGAGCGTCAGGACTACGCCCGGTTATTCGGAACGTTCTTCATGGTGGTCGGCGTCATCCTGTCACTCACGCTGGCGCTGTTTCTGATAGTTTTCGGCCTTAACGCAACGCTTGGCCCGGTGCTGGTCAGCGACCCGCTCGCGTTGAGCCTGATGCTGATCCTCATTTTTCTGGGGCCGATTCAGGCGCTCGACAATATTTTCGAGGGCGTTCTGGCCGTTTTCTCGCGCCCGCGCGCCATCTTCTTCCGCCGGTACGTCGTTGCGCCGGGCATGAAAGTGCTGGTTGTCACTGCGCTTATCCTCAGCCAGAGTGATGTGCATTTTCTGGCGGTTGGCTATCTGGTTGCCGGTCTTCTGGGCGTCCTGATCTATGGCACGCTGCTCGTGCGTCTTGTGCGCGAAAGCGGTCTGGCGGCGCATTTCCAGCGTTCGCAGGTTCGCATTCCTGCACGCGAGATTCTCATGTTCACGATGCCGCTGCTCGCCAGCGACCTTGTGTACGTGGTTATGAATACGGTCGATGCGATCCTGCTCGAAGCGTTTCACTCGACCGGCTCGGTGGCGGCTTTCCGCGCCGTGCAGCCGACGGCGCGCTTCAATCAGCTCATTCTGACGAGCTTTGCCGTCATGTTCACGCCGGCAGCGGCGCGCTTCTTTGCCCGCAATGACCGCGAAGGCATCAACGATCTCTACTGGCGCAATGCCATCTGGGTGGCAGTCTTTTCGTTCCCGATCTTTGCTTTCACGTTTTCGCTGGCGGAGCCGATCACAAAGCTGCTCTATACCGAACGGTACGCCGATTCGGGCATGATTCTGGCGTTATTGTCGCTGGGCTATTACTTCAATGCCGCGACGGGCCAGAACGGGCTGACGCTGAAAGTGACAGGCCAAATTCGCTATATCGTGTCGGTCGACATCTTTGCCGCGGTTCTGAATCTGGGGCTGAACCTGATCATGATCCCGCGCTTTGGCGCAATGGGCGCGGCAGTCGGCACGATGACCACCATGATGATTTTCAACCTGCTGAAGCAGTACGGGCTGACGCGCGGCACGGGTATCAGCTTTTTCGAGGCCCGCTACGTGCGTGTTTATCTCGTCATCATCGCCGCGGCGCTCGGCCTGCTTGCCTTGCAGGCACTCCTGAACCCGCCCGTGCCGGTCAGTATCGGGGCGGCGCTGATCGCTTCGTTCATCGTCGTTCGGCTAAATCGCAACGAGCTCAATGTGTCGCAGACGTTCCCTGAGCTGATGCGTTTCAAGCCGTTACGTTATCTCATCGGATAAGGGCTGTCGATGCTGGAGAACACGCTGGCGGCGACCTATACGCCGGGGGTCAACCTGAAACACAATGTAGCCGGGGCGAACTGGACGTTTCTGCTGCCGCGCTTCGCGCTGGATACGATTGTCTGTTACGGTGTTCCGGGCCAGAAGGCGCTCAAAACGCTGGCGCGTATTAGCAACAACCTCGTCATCGTTGCTGCGGAAGCCAGCACGCAGACGATGCCGCCCGGCGTGCGCCTCCATAGCGGCCCGGCGACGTCGCTACCGCTTCCCGCCCGGACGGTTGACCTGATTTACATCGCCACGCGCGACGCGCAACGGCTTATCGAGCGGGACGGCGACGCGTGTGATGAGCTCGCGCGCGTTCTCAAGGCTGATGGCTTCATTTATACCGAAGCCGGCGTCTCTGCTGGCTGGTTGAGCCAACAGTCGGCCCGGCTGGGGCAGGCCGTTCGTTACTGGCTGACGCCTTTGCTCGGCGAGGCGCAGACGGCAGTGCCGGAAGTCGATGCGGCGACGCGACGCTACTTTGTCGAAAATGATCTGTTCAGCTCATCGGTTCGGCTGGCTGCGATCGGTTTCGGCAAGCGCCGGCAGCCTGCCGCAGAAGCTGCCGGTGATGCTGCGAATGCGCCTTTGCGTACAGGCGGGCGATCCGGCAAGCGGCGCTTGCGCCAGAAGCTGCGCCCGCTGGCCGCTGCGTTGCAGCAGGCTGCCGGGCGGGTTGAAGGACAGGTGCATTTACTCGGCAAGCCGCTGGCGCGGCGCGGTGTGCTGATCGGGCCGGAAGTCGGACCCGGCATTCCGCAGTATCTGGCGAACATCGCGGCTGAAGCGGGCGTCGACCTGCGTGGCTGGCGCTGGGGCCTTGCGGCTCGCGGCGAATACAGTTCCCGGAAGGTTCTGATCTTCCTGTTTCCACCGGACGAGCAACGACCTTCCCTGATCGTAAAAATGGTTCGTGAGGCCGGTTTCAACGCGCGTCTGGAAAATGAGTATCGCGCGCTGCGCTGGCTGGTCGAAAACGGCATCGGCGATGCTGCCACGCTGCCTCAGCCGGTGTTTTCCGGTTATCACGGTGGGCTGATGCTCGTCGGCGAAACGATTATCGACGGCACGCCGTTCCGCGCCGCTGACGGCGTGGAAACCGGTGAGCTGGCGGAACGTGGCCTGAACTGGCTGGTTGAGCTGGCTACGACGACGGCCAATACCGGTGTAGCTTCGGCGGAAACGGTGGCTGCCGGCTTAGAGGTGTTGCTCGAACGCTACATTGAAATCTATGAACCCGGAGCCGGAGAACGGGCGTTTCTGGCCGAGCAGGTTGACGCCATCCGGCGCAGCCGCCAGCCATTCCCGCTGGTGTTTCAACATGGCGATCCGGGCGTCTGGAACGTCATCGTCACGCCCGACCGCCGCACGGCTTTTCTGGACTGGGAAGCCGCGGAGATTCATGGCATGCCGCTGTGGGATCTCTTCTACTACTGGCGATCCGTCGCCATTGATGTTTCGCGCCGGCAGGGCGTTCAGGATGCGCTGGCCGGGTTCGAGCGCCAGTTCCTGCACGAGTCACCGCTGAATGCCACGCTTTCGCTGGCCATCCGGCGCGTTTGCGACGCGACAGGGCTTTCCGCTGCGCTTGTTCGCCCGTTGTTCTACCTGTGCTGGATGCACCGCGCGCTGAAGCAGGCAACGCTCTTGCCCCGGAATCAGCTCGCACAAAGCCATTATCACAATCTGCTTGCGTTCTGTATCGAGCATCAAGACGCACCGGCGCTTGCAAAACTGCTGCTTGCTGGCCGGGCCGAACCACAAGTATCTGGGTAGGAATGCTGTGAGGAAGATGTCGCAATTTCGAAAAGCCTTTGGGATTCCATTTCTGATCGCGTTGATTGGCGCGGCCCTGTTCTTTGTCTGGGATACGCCGGCTGCTTCTCGCGCGGCGGAACAGCAACGCCCTGTTGCCAGAGTTGCGGTCACGGGGATGTCACGTGGTTACCAGATCACGCCGCACGAACTGCGCGTCATTGCGGGGAAAGCGCATCAGGGTATTGAACCGTACAAGTCCGGCGTTGAGGCCGTGCTCGAATATGCGTCGCAACCCTGGAACTTCGATCTCGACCCGATTGAAATCTGCCGGGATTCGAACGATCCGGCCTGGATCGACGAGCAGGGCGGCATTGAAGCCTTGTATGCCAAGGCGCTGGCCTATCACCTGACAGGCAGCGAATCATACGCCGCTGAGGTGGCGTCGATCCTTGCGAAGATCATCTCGGAAGTCCATATCATTTCGCTGGATCATGCGCAGTGCCAGCTCAATTTCGCCTGGGGAACGCCGGAGCTTGTTGCCGCCGCCGACCTGATTGAGGAGTACTGGATCGACCACACCTGCACAGGGCCGACCAGCACGGTTTATGGCAACTCGCGTCTGGGGGTGGGCAACTGCAAGGAGCTGTTCCAGAACTGGCTCGTCAAGAATCCGTATTACATCATCTCGTTTGCTGCCGAAGGAGCTATGAGCAACTGGGGCGCTGCTGCAACCAACGCGCTGGCGCACATTGCCGACTACCTGCTGGATCGCAACGACGTCACGCTTGTTCACCGTTATCCGCCGGGGCTGAACGGCGGCATCGAGGATCGTTTTACGCCGCTTGAAGCCTATCATCACGCCAACGATCTGGCTTTGAACAGGATGAACGGCTATGGCGTTGAGTTGATCAGCACGCGTTCGTGTGACTATCTGGATGGGCCGCAGCAGAGTGACGAATGGGAACCTGTCAAGTCACAGATCACGGAAAACGGCATCATCCCCGAAGATGCGCGCCGCGAGGAGTACTGCAATGTGCCGGTCTACAACGGTGAATATCAGAACTATCCCCAGATACATCTGAACAATCTGATCCAGCAGTGCGAGTTGATGCTGCGACGCGGCGATACGTCATGCTTCGATAACGTCAACAATACGGACGTGCCGGAGTTCGCTTTCCGCGGGCCGGATGGGAAAATGCGTATGACGCATTTGCGGCCCGGTCGCGGTTCAATCGAGCGGGCGATCAACGCCATCATTGTTGATTCCGGCACCGAATGGCGGCACGACGAAGCACTAGCGGTTGCCTATCGCTATTACATCAATAACCACCGGCTTGGCCTTGTCAGCGAATGGGCAGAGCATCTTGACCGGCGTGTGACCTGCTCGCAGGGCGTCTGTTTCGGCATGCTGACGCACAGATTTGCCGAGGGCGAAACGCCAGAGTTGCCCCCGGTGACCTTTTTGGCCGAAACGGTGCGGGATACGCTGATGGCGCGTCTGATGCCGGAAAGGTCACTACGCTCATGAGCGCCGGCATCCACGCGCCAGTGATTGGCTCAACAATGGATACGCAGCAGGCCGCGCCGGTGGTTGATTTCAACCTGCACGGCATCCTCGGTATACGGCTCGTGAATCCTTCCGCGCGTGATGTCGCCGCGGTGCGGAAACAGGTTGGGCCTGTCGGACAGGCGTTTGACGGCGAGCCGGATATCACCATCGAGTTCGTTGAGCGGCTGCCGCTGGCTTCGACCGTGCACAGTCTGGGCCTGAACGAAGCTGGCTTCACCGACGACGCTTTTCTGGTGTTGCGCGGCAAACACAAGTCGCGTGTGCGGGTTCAAATTCCATTCGACGAAATCGGCGGTCGGATCAGGATTACGTGCGAAAGCGGCCTGTCCGCCGTGCCGCTGTTAATTCCGATTATCAACCTGACGGCGCTGGCGCGGGGTGTTTTGCCGCTGCATGCCTCGGCGTTCATTTATGAGGGCGTTGGCGTTCTGGCAACCGGCTGGTCGAAGGGCGGCAAGACGGAATGCCTGCTGGCTTTCGCCTCCAGAGGCGCGACCTATGTAGGCGACGAGTGGGTCTATCTCAAACCCGACGGCACGATTGCCGGCATTCCCGAACCGATCCGGCTGTGGGACTGGCATCTGGAACAACTGCCACAGTATGGCGGGCAGATCGCGCTCGGTGACCGGCTGCGCCTGCGCGCCATTCAACTGGCGGAGGCGACCGATCGCCGCACGCCGGCAGGCCTGAAACGACGGTTTTTCCTGAGTAAAGGGATTAACCGGCTGATGCCCCTGCTTCACGGCCAGTTACACGTCGATGTCGCACCGGAGAAGCTGTTTGGAGCGGGCCGGATCGTTTCGAATGCGCCGCTCGATACCGTTCTGTTTGTCGGCTCGCACGAGTCGCCGGCCATTACCGTAAACCCGGTCGATCCCGCCGAAGTGGCACGACGTATGGTGTTCTCGCTGGAATACGAGCGCTTGCCGTTCATGGCCTACTACCTGACCTATCGTTTCGCGTTTCCGGAGCGACGTAACGCGCTGATCGAAGAGGCGGAGGCGACGCAGCGGCGACTGCTGGAAGACCGGCTGCGTGGAAAACACGCATTACAAGTCATGCACCCGTATCCGTTCTCGTTACAGGCTCTGTTCGATGCGGTCAGCCCGCGCATTCGTCCCTGAGGAGGCAACACGCGACGTGCTTACAGCGCAGGCCACAGACAGCGTTACCGCAGGTGTTCGCTTGCAGCAGTCCCGGCGTCTTGACTGGCGTTTTCTGCTGCCCGACCCGCGGCTGGGCGCAATCGGCTATTTCGGGCCGCAGGACGAGACGCTGCTTGCCGCGCTGCGCGAGTTCAGTAGCTCAGTCGAAGCGCTCGATTGGGAACATGAGCGCGAAGCCGCTTTTGATGGCGTTGTGGTGAAACAGCCTGCATCGGCGCGGCTGCTGGCGCAGGCAGCGCAGGCAGTGCGTCCGGGTGGATTTCTCTATGTCGAATTGCGGCGAAAACCGCGGCAGGCGCTCGTGGGACATTCCCGCACTTATCGGGCTGCCCTTATCCGCGCGGGCTTTGAGGAGCCTGAGTATCACTGGCACTGGCCTGACTTCGAGCGCTGCACGCGATTCGTGCCGCTCAACGTGCCCGGTCCGTTGATGTTTGACCTGAGCAACGGCGCGCGGGGGCCACGTCGCTTTTTCTTCAGCGCAGCGGCTCGTGTGGCGGTTGCCAGCGGCCTGCTGGCACGCGTTGTTCCCTGTATCAGCCTGATTGCGACGCGGGTGGGACGATGAATCTGGTTGAGAGCTATCTGCACGCCAATCGCCAGCGCTTCGATCTCCGTCGCTATGGTCTGGATGACGGCGTTTCCTGTTTGGTTCTGACGCCTCGCTTCCGGGCGTCGCGCCATGTGGTTTTTCTGGTGATGCCCCGGAACGCAGGGGAGCCGGCGCTGGTGGCCAAAGTAGCGCGTCTGCCCGGCGCGTCGGCCAGTCTGGAGCGCGAAGCGAGCAATCTCCGCGCGCTTGAAGCGCTGATCCCTGACGACGACATGGCCGCTCCCCGGTTGCTGGCCTTTGACAGCGTCGGTGAATGGCCGCTGCTGCTGGAGACGGCGCTGACCGGCCCGCTGCTGACGCCGGAGGTGATTCGCGCTCGTCATGATGACGCCTGTCGTGCGGTACTGGACTGGCTGCTGCGACTGCACGGCAAGCGGGCGGAGGCGGTCGATTACGAGCGATTGATCGATGCGCCGCTGCGTCGTTTTGCCGCTGTTTTTCCGCTGACGCGGGATGAGCGGATGTTGCTGGAACGCACATGGGAACTGACGCTGCCGCTCACCCAGACGCCCTTGCCGGTCTTTATGGAACATGGCGACCTCAGCCACCCGAATATTGTCTGGCGGCGAGATGGGCGCATTGGCGTCATCGACTGGGAACTGGCGGACCCGAACGGACTACCAGCACAGGATCTGTTCTTTTTTCTGACGTATGCCGGTTTTGCCTCGGCGGATGCAGGGAATACCGGCGATTATACCGGCGCGTTCCGGCAAACGTTCTTCGGGGCGGGGGCGTGGGCTTTGCCGTTGGTCGAGGCCTATGCCAGCGCGGTCGGCCTCTCGTCGCCGCAGTTAACTGCGTTGTTTGTCGCTTGCTGGGCTCGCTACGTCGTTGGATTACTCGACCGGCTGGAGGACGTGCCGGCCAGCGGTGATGTCGTGCCGGAAGAAACAGCGGCCTGGCTTCGCAATAACCGGTACAGTGTGTTGTGGCGTTATGCCGTTGACCATGTAGACGAACTCGGTTGGGTTTAGGACGCGAGCGCATGCGAATTCTTTATTTGACGAATGGCTTTCCCTATCCGCTGACCAGCGGTTATCTGCGCCACTATTTCCTGATACGCGAGCTTGCGCCTCACCATAAGATCACGCTTTTATCGGTGGTCGCGCCCGATTTCGCGCCGGAACACGTTCAGGCGCTCGCGCCATACACGGAGCGTGTGCTGACGTTTACCGAACAGACGCGCCGCCGCTCGTCAGCGCGTGCCCGGCTGGCGCGCAAAGCGCGCAGCCTGTTCGGCGCCAGTGCTGCCATCCGCCAGATGCGCGCGACCATTCAGGAGTTGTTGCGAACCGAGCATTTCGACGCGCTGTTCTTCAGCGGCAAGGAGACCTACGGCGCGATCGAAGGGTTGTCGCTGCCGCCGATGGTCGCTGACTTGTGCGATGCGACGTCCATGCGATTGCACCGCCAGTTGCAGGTTGCCAGCCCGTGGAAACGGCCTTTGCTGATGCTGGAATACCGCAAAATCCGCGATGCCGAGCGCAAGATAATTCGCGACGCGCGTTTCGCGCTGTTTGCCTCGGCGCGCGACCGCGAAATGCTGATCCCGGAGCCATCGGAGAAAGCGTTGGTTGTGCCAAACGGCGTCGATGCCGAATTTTGGAAACGCACCACCAGCACGCTTGGCCACCAGACCATCGTCTTTACCGGGGCCATGAATTACGCGCCGAACGCCGACGCGGCGCTCGTTCTGATGCGCGAAATCTTTCCGGCGGTTCGGCAGCGCTACCCGCAAGCGCAGTTGTACATCGTCGGGCACAGCCCCAGACCGCAGGTGGTTGAGGCGGGCAGGCAGCCTGGTGTGACCGTCACCGGTTTTGTCGATGACGTCCGTTGCTATCTCGACAAGGCGACCGTTTTTGCCGCGCCGTTGCGCTTCGGCGCGGGGATTCAGAACAAACTGCTTGAAGCCATGGCGATGGAAGTGCCGGTGATCGGTTCGCCGCTGGCGGTGGAAGGGCTGCGTACCAGCGAGGGGCATGTGCCGCCCGTGCAGGTTGCGGAGAGCGCAGCAGACTTTATCGACGCGATTTGCCGCCGGTTTGAGGCCGCTGAGCGCGACGCGACGCCCGACGCGGCGGCGCGCAGGTATGTTGAGGAGCATTTCGTCTGGCGGCAGAGTGGACTCAAGCTCATTCAGGTGATGGAGGCGTTAGCAGGCTAATCATGAAAATGTTCACCGTTGCAGTCATCGGCCCTGATGGAGCGGGTAAAACGACCATTACTCAACGCTTATTGGCAACTTTGCCGATACCTGTAAAGTATGTGTATATGGGCGTTAATCCGGATTCGAGCAACCTGATGCTTCCGACGACGCGACTCATCCATAAGGTGAAACGTCTGGCCGGTGCGCCGCCGGATAACCGTGGCCCACGCGATCCCCGGCGCACGCGGACGCGCTCGCGCAATCCGGTCAAAAATGCGCTGAAGACGGCCAAGAGCAGCCTTACGCTGCTCAACCGGATGGCCGAAGAATGGTTCCGTCAGGCGGTGACCTGGTATTACCAGTATCGCGGCTACGTGGTGTTGTTCGACCGTCACTTTTTCTCTGACTACTACACCTACGATATTTCGACAACGGACACGCCACGAACCATCAACCAGCGGATTCATGGTTGGATGCTCAAGCACCTCTATCCAAAGCCCGATCTGGTTGTTTACCTCGATGCGCCGGGCGAAGTGCTGTTCGCGCGCAAGGGTGAAGGCACGGTCGAACTGCTGGAAGAACGTCGCAAGGCTTATATGGAATTGGAGCCTCTGGTGCCGCACTTTGCGGTGGTTGATGCCAGCCAGCGCGAGGACGACGTTTTTCAGCAGGTATCGCAGATCATTCTGGAATTTTACGCCGCTCGCACGCACAGACTGGAGAAACTGCCCAATGCCTGAGGCAACGGGTAAGCCTACCGTACTGGTGACGGACGCCGGAAGAGGCAGCGCCATTACGATCATTCGCTCGATTGGCCGTCTGGGCTGGCGGGTCATTGCCGCCGATTCCGACCCCGGCAGTCTGGGCTTTCGCTCGCGCTATACCTGGAGCCGCTGCGTCTATCCGTCGCCGGAAACTGACCCGCCGGCTTATGTCGAGGCCATGTCGCAGGCCGTCGATGATTATGGCGTCGATCTCATCATTCCCGTGACCGATGCGGCGCTGCTGCCCCTGTCGGCGGCGCGAGACCGTTTCGAGGCGCGCTGCCGGTTGGCGATTGCGAGCGAGGAAGCGCTGCGGGTCGTTACCGACAAGCAGAAAACGCTGGCGCTGGCGGAACAACTGGGCGTTCCGGTTCCGCGAACGTGTCTGGTGGAAACGGTTGATGAGGCGCGCCGGGCCGTCGAAACGTTTGAATGGCCGGTGGTGCTCAAGCCACAGACATCGCGCCGGTTCGATCAGGCCGGCGTCGAAGCCTTCACCGTCACCTATGCGGAGGATATGTCCCGGCTGGTCGAACGCATGAGCCAGTTTGAAGGCCGCTGCCCGGTGCTGCTGCAGGAGTATTTTCAGGGCGAGGGACACGGCGTTGAGTTGCTCATGCGCGACGGAACGCCGCTTGCCGCCTTTCAACACAGGCGACTGCGTGAAGTGCCGGTATCGGGGGGCGCGAGCGCGTTTCGCGAAAGCGTCCCCCTCGACCCAACGCTTTACGATTATGCCGTCCGGTTGTTGAAGGCGCTGCGCTGGACAGGGCTGGCGATGGTCGAGTTTAAGGTAGGGAAAAACGGCGCGCGGCTGATGGAGATTAACGGGCGTGTCTGGGGGTCCCTGCCGCTTGCGGTGCACAGTGGGATGGACTTTCCGGCGCGTCTGGCCCGCATGTACCTGTGTGACGAGCCGGCGGGCGAAGGGGGTGTTGACACCCGCTATGTCATTGGTCGCCGCTCGCGCAATCTGGAACTGGATGTCGTGTGGATCGCCACCGTGCTCCGGGGCAAGCAGCGTTATAGCTTCGCGAAAACGCCGCCGCGAATAGCGGGTATCGCGGCCCTGCTCGGCATGCTCAATCCCAGCTACCGTTTCGATATCCTGTCGCTTGACGACCCGCGCCCCGGTCTGGCGGAAATCCCACGGATCATCCGCAAGCTGCGGCGCAAACTCCGCGAGGCCGCGTAAGGTGGTGAGATGAGTGTAAAACGTTTGCTTGCAACGGCGACTCATTCAAGCGCCTTCGGTCATCTGGTGTCGCTCCTTGAAACGGCGAGCGGTGGGGGCGACGCGCTTCGAATCCTGACTTACCATCGCGTCGATCTGCCGGAGCGCACACCGCTCCTCAGCCCGGCGCTGAACAGCGCGACGCCGGAAGGCTTTGAGGCGCAAATGCGCTATGTGGCCGAAAACTACGAGCCGGTTTCGGTGCGGGATGTCCAGTTGTACTTTGACGAGCACAGGCCGCTGCCGCCGCGCGCTGTCCTGATTACCTTTGATGATGCCTACCGCGACTTTGCCGAACATGCCTGGCCGATCCTCAAGCGCTACCACATTCCTGTAGCGCTGTTTGTGGCTACCGGCTATCCCGATCAACCGGGCAAGGCGTTCTGGTGGGACCGGCTCTATGCGGCGCTGGAGCAAACGCGCGTTCAGAAGGTGGCGACTCCGTTTCAAAATCCGCTGCTTCTGGCTACGCCGCAGCAGCGGACACGAGCGTTCAAGCAGTTGCGGACCTACGTCAAATCGCTGCCGCACGAGGAGGCGTTGGCGTGGGTCGACTCGTTCTGCGCTCAGCTTGAAGTCGAGCTTCCCGCTGAAAACCCGGTGCTCGGCTGGAACGACCTGCGACGACTCGCGGCGGAAGGGGTGACACTGGGCGCGCATACGCGCACGCACCCGATGCTGAACCGGCTTTCCTTACAGGCCGTGCGCGAGGAAGTGGCCGGGTCTTTGCGCGACCTGCGCGATCAGCTTGGCGATGTCATGCCGATTTTTGCCTATCCCGGCGGTGGCCTGACGGATGCGGTGGTGAACGTGTTGCGGGACGAAGGCGTTACGCTGGCGTTCACGACCGTTCGAGGCGTCAATCGCATGCAAACGGCGGATCGGCTTCGTTTAAAGCGAATAAATGTTGGCCGTCTGGCCTCGCTCGCCATCATTCGGATGCAGCTTCTCGGCCTGACTGTCGAGGTGGCCTGACGATCGTTTTCTTTTCTGCACGGCGATCAGGGGACTGAGAGAAATACTGATGATTCGATTTCGGATTTTGTCTCTCCAACGTTTTTTGCCTGTCGCGTTACTGGCGCTAAGTATGATAGTTGTTTCGTCCCTCCGGTCAGAACCCTCGGCACAGATGTTGTTGCCCGATCTCAGCGGCAAGGTTATTTACTTCACCGAGGACAACAACGAGGCAAGCCTGTTTGACCGCTCCGAGTATGGCATGTCTCGTTTTGCCGGTTTGCTTCAGTTGGCCGGAGCGCAGCTTTTTCCACTCGACTGGCGGCGCGATATCCCGCCGGACGCCGACATGGTGTTCATCGGCGGCGCTCAGGACAACCTGAGCAACGCGCAGGTTGGTCGCCTCTGGGCCTATCTCTCCAATGGCGGGCGCGTGCTGTTTATCGTCGACCCGCTGGCTGTGGGGGTTCGGCGCGGGATCGTCGGTATGCAGTTCAGCGATGAAAATGGGTCTACCAGAGGCCTCTTTGAGCTGACCTGGCCGGACATGGGTATCCGCGCGCGCGATGATGTGGTCATTCGCCCGGACGTAGGCGACGTGGCCATGCCGTCCGAGCTGAGCGTGCCGACGATTGAGGAGCAGGGCGATCTGGTGTATTTCGGGACGGATCGCTACGAAACGAGCCACCCCATTCTGGCCGGTGTCGAGAACGAACTCTGGTTCTTCGGCGCGCGCTCCGTTGAGTTCGATGCGTCGATTCAGCCGTTCCAAGCGTCGCCGCTGGTCTTCGCGCCCGAAGGCTACTATGGCGAGACGGCTTATGAAGAGTACATAACCGGAGGCCCGCTGCCGTTCTACAGCGCCGAAGACACCAACCCGAACACGCTTGCCATCGCTGCTGCGTCGGAAAATCTGGCGACCGGCGCGCGCATTGTTGTCGTGGGCGACCGCGAGTTCCTGACGAATGGCGCCGGGTTGCAGACGTCGCCGCCGAACACAACCAATTTCCTCTATCCCGACAACGTGATCTTTGGACTGAATATCGTTGGCTGGCTGCTTGAGGCCGAGCCGAATCCTGAAGCCGAACTGACATTTGAGCCGCCGCTGCCAACGGCGACGCCGACGCCGTTTTTGGCCCCGACCGCGACGCCGCTGCCTGACACGGAAGCAACCGAAGGTGAAGCGAATGAATAAGTCGACGGACGACGGGTCGTCGTCGCATATGTCGCCTATCTGGCAGAGACAACCATGATGCGTCACCGGAAACTTTACCTGATTCTTGTCCTGATGTCGCTGGTGCTGGTTGCGCCCCTGCACGCCCAGAATGAGGAAGGGCCACTGGTCGTGTTTATCGAGGGGCGCGCGATTGACAGTTCGACCGTCACCAACCGCGGCCAGATCGGCACGTCGGCGCTGGCGGACATCTTTCGCGCGCTTGGGGCACGCGTGCAGCAGATTGCGCCCACCGACTCGATCCCGGAAGACGCGCAGGTGGCGGTTCTGGTTCGCCCGTTGCGAACAGTTCGCCCGGCCTATATTGCGCGCCTGTGGGCGCATCTCTACCGGGGTGGTAGCGTGTTGCTGGCGTTCGATCCGGAGAACTTTTTTCTGGGCGGCCAGAACGTCAATAGCCGCTTAAGCCGGAGCGGCCTGCCAGAACTGCTGAGAGAAAGCTACGGTATTCAGATTGGCGAGGGGGTTATCATCGAACCTCAGTATACGCAAGCGAGCCTCTCGAACCTGGCCAATACCTATTCGCTGGTTTATCCCGATCTGGTGCCGAATCCGGTTACTGATCCATTGCGGGCTGTCGGCGCGCCCATCTGGATCTGGGGCGCGCGGCCGGTGTCGGCTCTCGGGCTGGGTTACGACAGCCGCTCCTACCCGCTGCTTTATACGGACGTTGGCTATGTCGAGTCCGATCCGGCGATCTTTCCCAGCAACAACCCGAATGCGCCACCCGCGGTGCCATTTGCTTTTGATACGCCAGCCGACATGATCGGTCGCATTAATATCGCCGCCATCTCCGAGAACTGGCTCAGCGGAGGCCGGGTCGCCATCCTCGGCGACAGCGAAATGATCCTGAACAGTTTCGGACTGCTGCAAGTGAATAACCGCCCGGTGCAGGTGGGTAACTACGTTTTCGCCCAGCGGCTGGCGGCCTGGCTGCTGCGGCTGCCTGAAGAAGAGTGGCCGCCGTTGCCCAGAGAATTCACCTGGCTTGGCATCGACGGTGAGCCTGAAGACTGGTTGGCCTACGATACCATCCTCAACGTCACGGCGGCTCAAATGATTGGCCGGGGAGAACTGCGGGCCGTCATGGATGACGCGTATTTTTACGCCGTCGTGTGGCCGTATGCCGCGACTGACGATACGCTGACCTTCCTGTTCGACACCAATCTCGACCGCGAGGCGGACCTCACGGTAGTGGCGAATGCTACTGAAGTCACCATTGAGACGCCCGAAGGCCGGAGCACGATAACCGACGCTGTCATGGCGATTGGAGAAGTGATCGAGTTTCGCCTGCCACGGCGTTATCTGCCGCTCAATGCCAGACTCGATACGGTGTACGTCGGTACGGCGGAACGGCCACGCACCGGCGAGTTGACGACCGAAGTGCGAACCCTGTCCACGGTCGCCATTTCACCCCTGCCCAGACGCGCTTCGACGCTGGTGACGATGGTCAGCACCGAACGAGTCAACCTCCGCACGGGGCCGGGGACCGATTTTCCGGTGCGCGCGCAGGTGGAAAGCGGGGCCGTCTTCGAAGCGCTGGGCCGCAGCGCGGATGGCGACTGGATTCTGGTTCAGAACGCGCGCCATGAGGGCTGGATTGCGGAGTTCCTGCTGTTACCCAACGGCAGCCTGCAACGCTTACCTGTCGTCGAGAGTTGATCTGATCGCCGGGCAGCATCTCGCTGCCCGGTTTTCTTTCCCCGTCATGACCGTTATGACTGCGCGCCGCATCAGGCCAGTGTGTGACAACGCGCCTTTCAAGCTCCAATAACGCCAATCTTGCCGTTGCCGCGCGTTTTTAGCGTAATGTCACGATGCGTATGTGACCTTTGCAGGATGCGGATTGGCGAAAATGAAATTAGGGGCAACAGCAGACGTGTATGGTTTCTGCGTAGCTTCTGAAGGTAATGCGATCCTCCAGAGAAAGGCGGTGAGACATGCAGGAAGCGAAGCGAAACATCCACATCAATGCGCCGGTCAAAGAGATTTTCGAATATCTAAAGAATCCGGAACATCTGGTTGAAATCTGGCCGAACACGCCCGAAATCAGCGAAGTCGAACGCAGCCCGATCAAAGGCTCCCGCTTCCGATGGGCGCATCATCTGGCCAACACGCGCTTTGAAGGCTGGGGCGAGTGCGTCCACTCGATTCCGGAGAAGCGAATCACCTACGTGACCACGGGCGGAATGCTGTGCCGGATGACGTTTACCATGTCGCCCGGCGATGACGGCGTGAACGTTGCGCTCCACCTGACCTATGATGCCCACGCGCCGTGGTATTACGGCGACTGGGAGGCGGTTTTGCGGCGCGAGTGCCGGGCCGATGCCGAGGCTATGTTGCAGGCGCTCAAAGCGCGCATGGAAGCCGGGCGCGGCGCAGCGATAGTGAAGGGCAACGATATCGAGCGCTCGATTGTACTGACGCCGTAGGCACAAGATGCGGCTCAGGGAATGGTGTAGGTAGGCGTATTCCAGCCGCGCGCGCTTAGCTCGCGGGCCTCTACCGGCACGTTGTTCCAGTGAGCCTCGATCCGGCGCGTTTCGCCCGGCAGCAGTGTGAAATGGTTGTCGTCGAAGCGGACGAAACCGCCGGAACCGAGGGCGCGGCGATCTTCCAGCCAGACCCAGAGCGCCGCGTTCTCGCCACGATTTGTGATCGTCAGACGCCAGGCATCCGGCCCGGAAACGGCGCTGATTTCGAGTTCCGTCGCCGGGATGTCGAAAAACGGCGCGAGCGTTTCCCCGCGTGTGAACGGGTAGCGATTGGCCGCGATGATTAGCCCATCGCGATCCCGCAGCAGCAGGTCGAGGAAGAACACGCGGCCTGCGATATTGGCCAGCGGTAACTGGAGCGAAGTCAGCGGCGTAACGCTGTTGGCCACAACATCGACGATTTTCCGCCATTTCGCATAGACAACCCCATCCGGCCCGACGAGGCGCGCGTCCAGAATTGCGCCGTCGAGGCTGCTCGATGAGCTGTTTGCCCAGACCTGGACTTCAAACAGCGCCCGGTTATGCCATGCCATCGTCTCGAAGCTGGCCGAGACGTGAACCGGCGCGTAGGCGCGGGCAACAGCGTAATAAACCGGCTTGGCCTGACCGTAGTAATCCACCGCCGATGTGCAGGCTGCCATGGGATACGGTTCGTTGAACTGCCATGGCAGGCTGCCGCTGTTGCGGTATTTCCGCCGCCGGTTCGCCTCGACCGCGTAGCGCAATCCTTCGGCCTGCATCAGTTGCGTTGCCAAGACAACCGCTGGCACGTCGGGAAGCTCGCCAAAGGCCGCGCGCCAGGTCGGTTCTTTGACCCACCACGCGCCGAGGTGCTCCCAGTACGGGTTTTCCAGCGAGACCGGCCACTGGTGCTCCGGGGCGATGACGGCGTTTAGCGTTTTCAGGTTCGTCACACCTTCGACGCCAAACTCACTGTGAAAAAGCGATGTGCTGCGGTTGTAAAGCGCGTACTGCTGCTCGACGCCCTGATATTCCCACGGGCCATGCACGTCATGCAGCGCCTGCGGATCGCGCTCGATATTGGCGAGTGAATTGCTGAACACGGGCCCGGTCGGCGAGGTGGGCAGCCAGTGACGATCCGGGTCGAGCGCGTGAACCACGTCCCTGAGCGCGCCAAGCAGAGGATGGGAGTCGTCGAGTGGCTGCTCGCCAGCGGCGGTTAGCTCGTTGCCACCGCACCACAGCACTAGTGATGGGTGATTGCGACGCCTCGGAATAATCTGCGTGGCCTCGCTCACCATCATGTCGATGAATTCGGGGGATGTGGGCGGGTTATTGTCGATGCCCGAACTGGACTGGATAAATTCCTGCCAGACCATAATGCCCAGCTCGTCAGCCAGATTGTAGAACGCTTCGGTTTCGATCAGCCCGCCGCCCCAGACGCGCAGCAGGTTCACATGCGCCCGTTTTGCCAGATCGAACAGGTGCGCGAGTTTTTCCTGCCGGGGCACACCATACATGACATCAATCGGGACCCAGTTCCAGCCCTTGATGTACACTTTGCGCCCATTGACCACAAACGTATACGGTCGGGCCTTCGGATCGGCCCCCTCGTTGGGGATCAGCTCAATGCTGCGAACGCCGAAACGCGCCGCGCGCCAGTCGATCGCCGTTTCGGCAAGTGGCTGGTCATCTTCCGGAAGCACGCGTACCTCGATGTCGTACAATGGCTGCTCGCCATAGCCGTTCGGCCACCACAGGCGCGGCCACTCTAGCCGTATCGCGTGTTCGACGGTGGCCACGCCGGGGACGAGTTGCTGGCGCGTGGTCGTATGTCCCACAATTTCACCGTTGAAACGGATGGTTGTTTCAACGCGAACGATCTGCGCGGCGGCGGCGTCAAGCCGTGACATCACGCGCACATCGGCCACGCTGAAATCGGGGGCCAGCAGCGGGCGTACGAATACGTCGTCGACGCGCACCGGCCCGCTGACTTCCAGAACGACATCGTCCCAGATGCCGAGGTGAACCATGCGCGGGCAGAAATCCCACCAATAGGTCATACGGCTTTTGTGGGTCGTCACGCGGCTGGAGCGCCCTACCTGTGGTTGTTCGTGCGGGGCCGGTTCGATCACCACCGCGATCAGGTTGTCGCCGCCGTAGATTAGCCGGTCGCTGACTTCGAACACCGCTGGCGTATACATGCCACGATGCGCGCCGAGACGCTCACCGTTCAGGAAGAACTGCGCCTCATAGTCTACGCCCTCAAACCGGAGCTGGACGCGCTTGCCTCGCAGCGACGCGTCAACAGGGAAGGTCTTCTTGTAGAGCCAAGTGCGCGCCGGAACCCATTCGATGAGCAGGCTGTTGCGTTCGAAATATGGGTCGGGAATCTCGCCTGCCTTCCACAGGTCGTGGTAAACGCTGCCAGGAACGCTCCCTCGACGCCAGAAGCGGGTGTCGCGCGTTTCCGGGTGGAAAGAGTCGCGCCAGTGCCAGTCCTCGCCGTAATAATCCTTAAACCGCCAGTCATCGCCAGCCAGCGAAAGCCGTTCCGGCATCACTCGCTCCATTCAAGCAGATTGGTTTCTACGACGGGTTTTTCCGGATCGTGCGGGATGAAAAAGGTCTTGATCTCGCTCGGAGCAAACCGGGCTTCGATCACGCGGTCGAGCATGGGCAGGCGGATCATTCCCTGTGTCTGCTCGCCGCTGGTTTCATAGGCGCGCACGATGATGCCATCACCTTCTTCGGCCTGCTTGAGCACGGTGACGACGATGTTGTCGGGCTGCACGTCGATGAACGAAGCGGACTGTGGTAGCCTGCCGTCCGGGTGAAAGGTCGCCGCCAGCACAACCGGATGCTGGTTCAGTTCGGCGGCACGCTTGACCGTGCCGGCGGTTTCCCAGCTACCGCTGTGCGCCAGCATGGTATAGCGGAAGCGCTGGATGCCCTGATCGATGAAGGAATAATGCCCATCGGGCTGCAGTTCGGCGGGAATGTGATGCGCGTAGGCCGGGCTGCGAAGCACGGTCAGCCCGATGTCGCGCACGTTGACGTCCATACTGTACTTGCTGTCGTTCAGCAGGCTGAAACCGTACTGGTTGTTGTTATCGCGCGACAGGCCGGACACGTCAATCCAGCTCTGGAACGGCGCTTCCTCGCCGTTGGCGAAGTGTTCAATGTGTCCGTAGGCGATTTCGCGCGTCACGGTCATGAAATGCACGGCAATCGGGAAGCGCAGCTTGAGCATCTTGAGTTGTTCGCGCCAGTCAACGGTCACATGCACGTCAATCTGGTCGCGATCCGGGTACATGGTGAAGTCCTGAACCAGCGATGACGATCCGAAACTGCTGGTCACGCGGATGACCGATTTGGCGGGGCCATGCTCCACCAGCCGGACGCGACTGGCCGTGAACGCGCCGATGACCTTGTCGAATTTGAACGTGTTATGGCTCCACGTATCGGACAGGTCTTCGATGACGACCGGTTTGGCGGCGGGGCCAGCAAAGACTTCTATCTGTTCCTGCTTGTCGAACAGGCTGATGATGTAGCCGGTATCCGGGTCGAATTCCAAGCGGAAGCGGTCGTTTTCGAGCACGTTGTCGCTGGCTTGAACGGCCGGGAACTGCGCCGGGCCGCCTTCCGGCAGCAGGCGATAGGTGCGATAGCCGAGCGCCGGCAGGTCGGCGGTGAAGCTGAGACGCACGCGGCTTGTGATCGTTGTTGACTGCACCTGCTGGAATGGAACCGGCTGGTTGTTGTCATCCACCAGCAAAGCGGAGGGCTGCCAGCGGTTGGTTTCCAGCTCGACATTAACGCGGATGGGCCAGGCGTGGGGGTTGAAAACGACAATCGGGCGCACGCCTTCGGCCTCGTCGATGCGGATGTTCCAGGCAAACGCCTGCGTCGCGTAATTCAGGTTGCGGTCGGCGATGGAGATGGCCTCGCCATAAGCTGCCTGAGCGTCGTCGTAGGCGGCTTCCAGACTGGTGCCGGCCAGAATGTCGTGAAACTGGTTAAACAGCACGCTCTTCCAGGCGCGGTCGAAATCGGAGGGGTAGGGCTGATTTACCACCAGCGCGGCCAGCAGCGACCACTTTTCCGCCGCCAACAGCCGGTTTTCCGCCGTCCGGTTCCAGCGCTTGATGCCGGAATGGGCCGAGTAGCAGCCACTGGCATGGTGCTGCAGGTCGGAATGCACCACCGGAAGCGGCAGCCCTTTGGCCTCGATAGCTTCGAAAAAGGCGTCGGGAGTGCTGAAAACGAGTTCGGGGACGGACGGGTCTTCGTTCAGGCGGTAGATACTTTCGATGTTTTCCTTGGTCGGGCCGCCGCCGTGGTTGCCGACGCCATAGAAGCACATGAACTCGTCGACCGGCGCTTTCATCTCGCCCGCGCAGCGGCGCACATGTTGGTCAAGCTCTTTGCCCCATGACAGATATTCAAACGGGATGCGGAAGGCCAGCACGCGCGAGCCGTCATCGGATTCCCACCAGAACAGCCGGGAAGGCAGGTGCTTTTCGTGCGGCATGGGGCGCAGGAAGGTGTAATACGATATGCCGCTCTTCTTTAGAATTTGTGGCAGCGTCCCGGCGTGGCCGAAGCTGTCGACGTTAAACCCGACTCGGGCGGTCACGCCGAACTTTTTCCGAAAATAGCGCTGGCCGTAAAGACCCTGACGAACGAACGACTCGCCGCTTGGGATATTGCAGTCCGGCTCGATCCACCAGCCGCCGACAATGCCCCAGCGCCCTTCGCGCACGCGCTGTTTGATCTCCTCGAACATGGCAGGATCGGATTTCTCCACCCACTCATAGAACGCGGCGGAGCTGGCGACAAAAACGAAGTCGTCATATTCCTTCATGCGATCGAGCGCGGAGCGGAAGGTCGCCTTGACCTCGTGAAAGCCTTCCTGCCATTGCCATAGCCACACCGGATCGATGTGTGCGTTGCCGATCATGTGCAGTCGTCGCTTCGTCATTGGGTCTCCATCCGTTCACGGGTTGTTTGCGCGCGGGTTCTGATGTGCGAAACCAGCGCCTCGGCCTGCTGTCCGAAGCGATAACCATCGACCGTGATATCGGCGGCGATGCGCGCGCGTCGTTGGCTGAAATCGTCGGGCGGTGTGGCGACAAACGTCACCGTGCGCGTGCCGCGCGCCGGGATGCTCGCCGCCAGCAGGTCATCACGTCTGGCCTGAATGTCGCTGTCCGCCGGTTCAAGCGCGTGGACATGCCATCCCGCAGGCACGACCAGTTGCACCAGCGCCTCGGCAGGATGGGCGAAAGGATTTCGCACTTCCACCTGGAAGGGGATCGGCTCGTTGCGCTCGATCTCGACGTAGTATGGCGTGAGGGTTGCAAGGAAATCCTCTGTGCCCAGATTCGGCGTCTGCGGCAGTAGCTCGCGGTGCAGGTCTTGCAGCGCCGCGCCCATAGCCGTGATCCGGTCGAGGTACTGTCGCGTCACCCACAGAGGTTCCCAGTGGCCGGTCAGCAGCACGTCGGGACGCAGTCGCTTGTAGAGAGCTGCGCTGCGAACGTAATCGTCTGCCTGGAAGCGGTTGCTGTAAACGTAGTTCAGTTCCAGCCCGGACGCCCCCTGATACTGATCGCCTGTCGCCAGAACACGATAGCCGTCAACCTCGAACGCGATGGCGACGGCATAGCGCGTGTGGCCCGGCAGGGCATAGAGCGTCAGCGTGTATTCCTCCCACTGGATGGGCGTTTCCAGTGGCAGCCGGCGATCTACCCTGATCGGGTCGTACCACAGGCAGGGCAGGTCGTAATGGTTCGGGTTTTCCAGAATATCGGCGAACAGATCGGCCGCCCAGACTTGCGCGCCTTCGGCCTGACGCAGCAGGTTAAAACCTGCGACATGATCGTCGTGGAAGTGGGTCGGAATGACGACGTCGATCGACGTGACGCCGAACTGCTGCCTGAGCGCCGGAAGCGTGTACAACCACGGGCGGCGCGAGGCGCGGTCGGTTCCGGCGGGCAAGCCCATGATGAAGTCATATCCGTAGTCGATGAGGAGCGCCTTGCCGCTTTCCGACAACAGGACGTAGCTTTTTGCGATGGATGTCCTGTTCATCAGCAGGTGCGGCGAAAGCTGCTCGTAGGGCTGCTCGCGCAGCGAGTACAGATTCTTGTACTGGCCGCGCAACTGGAGCAGCTTCCACAGCCGCGATACCAGCAGGTCAATCGCGGCCTGCGGTTCGCCCATCACCTCACCGTGCGAGGGCAGCAACAGGTCGGGTTCGCGTTCGGCCAGATCGAGAAGCGAAGCGATGGTCATGGGGATGCCTTCGGCGCCGTTATAGGACCACTGCGTCGCCGCCAGACTCCACAACTTGCCCGGCGCGGCGATCAGGTCGCCGGTGAAGGCCAGACGCTGCCCGTGTAGTTCGAGCCACAGCGTAATCGAGCCCGGCGTATGCCCCGGCGTGGGCAGCACGCGAAAGCGCAGCCCGCCGAGTTCGTACGTCGCGTAGTCTTCCAGCGTGCCGTGGACTGGCACAGGTTCGAGCAGCGAGAAACGGTCCTGGCGGCTGTTGTAGTTGTTGGCAATCGCGCGCGCCTGCCAGTGCGCGTCGACGCTGTGGAACAGATCCTGCTCGGTGTGCGGGACCCAGATGCGAATGCCATGATCGACCGCGAGTTGCAATCCCTGACACTGATCTCGGTGGTGATGCGTGATCAGCACGTCGCTAACGCGGTCAACGTCGATTTCAGCGAGATGTTGCAGCACGTCGCCTGTGCCGAAATCGATCAGCACCGCCCGGCGACCATTGCGGATTACATAGACGTTGCAGGTGTCCTGAAACACGAAGACGTCGGTGAGGAGTTGTCGCATTGAGGTCTTTTCCTCTGGAGCTGCCATGCCAACTGTTGTGCAGGAACCCGGATATTCGTTTCCGTCGTTGCCGGCGTGATGTTCAGACTTCTTGCTTTGCATTACTGGTCTTAAGGTCAGCTAACGGGAAGCGTGACCAGCTTTCCCGGATGAGTTCGTAATCCGATGCTTCCAGCGGTTCGCGCGTGCGGTCGATGTGCGTCGAGTAATAGAGCGATGGGACGCCGAGTTCCGTCTGGACGGCCAGATAGTCGCGCCATGACTGCCGGTCCGTTACCGGCCAGTTATCGGTGTCGATGATGGCATGGGGCAGGGCAATCGTCGCCACGCGGGCGCGATGGCGCATGGCGCGTACGACATCCTGACCGACGTTGATGTCATTCAACCGGATCATATCGACCATGTCCGCAAGGTACGGGTGTGGCGTGTGCGCCATGATGAGCGCATCCGGCTTGACCAGCTTCGCCTCGGAGTAGAGGATATCGAGGTAACGCTTCATCAGTTCCAGCCCCCAGACCCGGCCAAAGCTACGCAGGCCCGGTCCGCTGGGGATGCGGGCGCTGAAGTCGATTTTGAAGCCGTCGGCGTTGTAACCATCGGTGGACAGCATCCGGCGCACCGCTGCGCGCAAACGCCGTTCATAAGCCGGGTTCGTCGGGTCGACCGCCACCGCGCCGCCGCCCTGATGCGTGACGCACTCTTCGACCGGCACGCCTTCCGGGTCCCATGCTTTTAGCCACAGCAGCACGCGCCGCCCGGCCTGATGCTGGCGCTCAATAAACCCGCGCAGGTCCGGCCATTTCGTCTCGTCCACCAGATTTTCGCCGTAGGTCGCCTGCCATTTGTCGTCCAGCACCACGATGCCGGGCTGTAGCCTGTTTTCCTCCAGTGCTTCCAGAAAGCGCTCGTAATGCATCTGCCGCGCGTAGTCCGGGGCTTTACCGCCGTCAAGCTCGGCCAGATAGCATTGCGAACCCCAGCCGCAGAAGATCGGCGTGCGCCACCACGCGGGCGTTTCTTCGCGCTGCACGGTCGGGGCGAAACCGGCTGCCTTCAACGCGCTGACATGCGCGGCCAACGCCTGATATTCGTCTGCCGCAAAATCGAAACCGATGGCCGGCAGAACGTAGCGCCCGCGAACTTGCGTATGCCCTTCATACGATAGGGACAGGTAAAACGCTTTCAGGCTGCCGTGATAGTGATACTCGCTGAACAGGTTTTCGCCCGGACGCGCCTCGACGCCGAGCGCCAGCCAGCCGTTGCCATAATCACCCGCGAAGCAGAATGGCGGCGGCGTGAAGAACCAGTCGCCTTTAGCCGGAAGCGGGACGCCCATCAGGTCGATTTTGGTTGTGCTGCCCGGATGGTGATGGAAAACCTCCGGCACATTCGGCTCCGGGTTAAAGACCTGCCGGAATTCCTGTCCCGACCAGAAGAAGCCGGAACTCCAGCGCAGGCTGGCCGAATAGTAGCCGCCAAAATAGAGCGCTTCCGCCAGCTCCGCATGGCCTTCGACTTCAACGGTATAGGTAAAGCGGTCGGGGAAGCAGCTAAAGCGGTACAGCTTCGACGCCCACGCCGTGCTGTTCGCGGCGACGCAGGCTTCCATGCCGCCCGGAATATCTCGGAAAATCCATTCACCCGCTTCGTAGGTTTCATCGCGCCCGTTTAACGGATGCACGCTGGAGAAGACGAACAGTTCCGTGATGAGGTCGCCGCCGGAGGAAAAGACCCGGACGAAAGGCCGGTCGCCGCAAAAGACAAGGCTGTAGGCGCTGCCCGTCATGACGACATTGTCATTCTGCGTTGTGAGGTTCAAGACGTTTATCCCGTGTGACATGCAGTGGCCGCCCCAAGAAGCGTTTCGGGGAATGCGGCCATAACAAGTTTTCAACAACTCGACGGAAAAAGTATCGGGGGGATTGCTCAAACTGTGAGCGTGGGCGCGCGTTCGTTTGTTGCCTCACGTACAACAATTACGCTTCAATGTTTATGTCTTAATTTTACCACCGATCTTTCCCCGTGTTAATACAGATTGTGCCGGGCTAAACACGTGCCGGGCGCAGTGTTACCCCAATGACATGACAATGCTCGCGTTTAGCCCTTCAGGCCGGTTGTCGCGATACCCTCCAGAAAATACCGTTGCCCCAGGAAGAAGATGATGATCATCGGAAGCGTGACGATGACGCTGGCCGCCATCACGACTTCCCATTCCATCTCGCCGCCCTGCCCGAACCGGTCGAGAATGGTCTTCAGGCCGAGCGGAAGGGTATACAACTGTGGGCTTCGCAGATAAATCAGCGGCTTCAGCAGGTCTGTCCAGCTTGCCTTGAATTCGAACACAAAGACGACGATCAGCGCTGTGCGTGTGAGCGGAAGCGCGATATGTCGCCACATATGGAAGTAACCGGCGCCGTCTACGCGGGCGGCCTCGAACAGTTCGCGCGGCAGGGTGAGGTAAAACTGCCGGATCATGAAGATGTAGAACGCCGAGCCAAACAAATTCATCGCCCATAGCGGCGCGTGCGTGTTGACCAGCCCAAGCGACTGCCAGATCATGAACACCGGGATCATGGTCACGACGCCGGGCAGCATCATCGTCGCCAGAACGAGATTGAAAAGCGTGTCGCGGCCTTTGAACCGGAAATAGGAGAAACCGAAGGCGATCAGCGAGCAACTGAGCGTTACCGTTGTTGCAGCCAGCAGGCCGACCCACAGGCTGTTGCCGAGCCAGCGCAGCAAGGGGGCGGCCTCCCACACCCGGATATAGTTCTGCCACATGATTGGGTCTGGAATGAGGTCCGGGCTGAAGACTTCGGCGCGCGACTTGAGCGATGCGGAAACCAGCCACACGAAGGGGGCGATGAAGATCACCGTAAAGCCAAGTAGCAGAATGATGTAGATGATGCGAAAGAACAGTCGCCTGCGGTTTCGGGCGCGTTCTCTGGCGCTTGGGGCGTATGTTGTTCTGGTCTGGGTAATGGCCGACATGCTTAGCCCCCTTCGTAGTACACCCAACGCTTACTCAACCGCAGTTGAATAAACGTCAAAATCATGATGATGACGAAGAGCAGCCACGCCATGGCCGAGGCATAGCCAAAGTTGAGGAATTCGAACGCCTGCCGGAACAGATAGATGTTGTAGAACAGGCCCGCCGATGCCGCTGCGTTATTCGTCTGGTTGCCGAAATACATCGTATAGACTTCGGTGAAAATCTGCAGCGATGAGATGATATTGACGATCAGGGTGAAGAAGATCGCGCCACTGATCATCGGTATGGTGACGTGCCGGAACTGCTGCCAGCCGTTAGCGCCGTCGATGTTGGCCGCCTCGTAAAGATCGTTGGGCACGTTTCGCAGCGCGGCCAGATAGATGATGACCGTGCTGCCGACGCTCCACAGACTCATAAGCACGATACCCGGCTTGATCCAGTTCGGATCGGTCGTCCAGCCGGGGCCCTGAATACCGAAGACTTCGAGACCGCGGTTAATCAGGCCGACGCGCGGGTTCAGCAGCCACAGCCAAAGCGTGCCGATAGCGACGGCAGGCGTGACCGAGGGCAGGTAGAAGGCGGTGCGGAAAAAACCGGCGGCTTTGCCGACGTTATTCAGAATCAACGCCAGCGACAACGCGAAGATGATCGAGAGCGGCACATGAAGCAGCGCGTAGTAAATCGAGTTATACAGGCTGGTCATGAGCCGTGGGTCGCCGAGCATGCGTTGATAGTTTTCAAGTCCGATGAACGTCGGCGGACGGAGTACATCATACTCCGTCAGCGACAGGCCAAGGCTGATTACCATCGGCCCTGCGGTGAAGATGAAAAACCCGATGATCCACGGGGAGATGAAAGCGATCCCCGCCAGTGCCTCACGTTGCTGGAGGGTGGCCCGCCTCCCAAAGGGGAGACGGGCCAAAACCGATTGCGTTGACATCGAACTACTGACGGCTCCACGCACTATCCAGTGCGGCCTGAGCTTCGGCCTGTGCCTGATCAAGCGCTTCCTGAGCCGTCTGTTCGCCGTTCAGGACACGATTGACGGCGTCCATCCACGCCTGACGGAACTCGTTACCGGCCGGATTGGCAGGAATGGCGAAGCCGGCTTCCTGAACCTCACGGAGAACGGCGATACCCTGATCGAACACCTCATTGCCGGTCGGGCCGACGATTTCGGTGAAGATGATCTCTTCGGCTTCCGCGTTCGCAGGCGACACGCCGGTATTGATCGTTCCCGACTCGGCGCGCAGCTCGGCACGCTTCTGGGCAGCGCGGATCCAGGCTTCGGTCGAAGTCATGGTCGCGGCCAGCGCGCAGGCTCCTTCATAGTTGGCGGAGTTGGTCGGGATAGCCCAGGCGCTACCGGTCGCCATGCTGATGGGGTTGCCTTCGCGGTCGGTGAACGCCTTGAACGCGATCGGCGCGTCTGGCGACACGTCCGCCAGCACGTTCATGTACCACTGTTCCATCGGCCAGAAGCCAACCTGATCGGCGACAATCTGGTTATTGCTGCCGAAGAAATCCCACGTGTCGCGGAACGCCATAAACTCGGCGCGACCGCCCGAAGGTTCATGCTGGCTGAAAGCGTATTCCAGCGCTTCAACCGCTTCCGGCGAGTTCAACATTGCGGTCCGGCCGTCGTCAGAGAGCAACTGGCCGCCATTGGCACGTACCCACAGCGGGAAGAATTCCGGCAGCTTGGGATCGAAACCGATGCGCGTGACCCGGCCGTTTTCGATGCGCGTCAGCGCTTCATTGAGTTCGGTCAGGCGATCCCAATCGGTGGTGCTGATGTCATCGAGCGTGAGGCCGGCTTCTTCGACTGCGGCCGTGTTGATCATCAGGTAGATGTTGTTCCAGAAGTCGGGAATACCGTAGATTTCGCCATTGATGGTAACCTGTTCAACCGCCGCCTGACGGAAGATGCTCATATCGATGCCCATGTCCTCAATGCACTGGGTCAGCGGCTGGAGAGCGCCACGGACGGCATAGGTGCTGAGGAGCGCACGGTCGATATAAACGGCGTCAGGCGGAGTGCCGCTGGCGACTGCGGTCAGGAACTGCTGTTCGTCGAGCGCGCCTTCGGTGAAGCTCACTTCGACGTTGGGATAGGTTTCCCTGAACAGGTCGACGCGCTCGGTGGCGATTTCGTCGCCTGTACCGAAACCCATCACATTGACTTCGCCCGAAATTTCGTCTTGCGCCTGAACGGGCGCGAGGACCGCCACCAGCGCCAGAGCGATGGCGGTTACTGTTGCAAACTGTGTAAGGCGTCGAAGCGTAACAGACTGTTTCATGACAGAACTCCTTAATCTTAACGGCCGGGAAGCGCAGCATTCCGCGCCCGCGCATTCACCACACTGATGCAGGGAAATTGCCAGGCGGCAATACCTGACCTATAGTGTATCCGTGTTTATTTATTTTGTCATAAATCTCCCTTTCAACACGCTTGATACAGATGAGAAAGGTGGGATCGTTCAGGTGCGTTCATCATGAATTAGCCCGTTCGTCAGCGCGAGGAATCGGAGCCGGTTTTCTCCGTTTCCGAATGTCCATCGACTGTGGCCGTCGTTCCTCTCTCCTTTAAATGCACCTGAATGACAATTTGCTGGTTGGCGCGTTCCGGGTTGTTCAGCCGGCTGAGCAGCAGTTCGACCGCCATGCGTCCGGATTCGGCGAGCGATTGGCTGATCGTTGTCAGGTCGATATGTTCGGCGATGTCGATGTCGTCCAACCCGATCACCGAGAGATCGTCCGGCACGTGCAGGCCGAATTCGCGCGCGTGATGGATGACGCGAATCGCCAGCTCATCAGCGGGTGCAAAAATCGCCGTCGGGCGCTCTGGTAGTTCGAACAGCTCGCGCAGTTTCTCGCGAATGCCTATGCGCGATACCGGCACATACTTGATGTAACTCTCCGGAAGCGGGATGCCGTGTGTATTCAGGGTGTCCTGAAAGCCCCGAAATCGCTCCACTTCGGGATGAATTGAGTAATCGGGATGCTCGCCAAAGTAGACATAGGCGCAGCGGCGGTGGCCTTTTGAAATCAGGTGTTGTGCCGCCAACCGCCCACCGCCGTAATCATCCACAACAATGCAATTGAAATGCGGGTTGGCGCATTCGATCAACACCGTCTCCAACCCGGCGGATAGCAGGCGTTGCGCGGCTTCGTCGCTCACTGGCAGCGACATGATGATCAACCCGTCGAGATTGCCGCGCAGCGGGAGCGTTGACAGGTAACTGTCCAGCCTTCTGGCCGAGTCGACCGTGTAGATGACGAGTTCGTAAGGGGAGTTGGAGAGCGCGGTTGCCACACCGCGCAGGCGGTCGGTAAACGAGGGCGACGTGAAAAACGGCGTGATCACGCCAATGCGCCGGGTGTTCTGAAGCACGCGGGCGCGCGCTTCTGCCTTCGGCACGAAACCGAGCTGGTCGATGGCTTCCATCACTTTTCGCCGGCTGGCTTCGCTGACGCGTTCGGGTGTGTTGATCACGCGTGAAATCGTCGCAATGCTCAGCCCGGAGAGAGCAGCGACATCGTAAATCGTGGGAGGAGAACTCTTATTGGAGCTCATTCTGTATCAGACGAATGCGGCGTCAGGCTGTGAAAGTGCTTTCTTGTAAGCACTTACATTATCCGCCAAATGGTTCGTGGTTGTCAACAAACCAGCCAGTTGGATCATAAGGCAATGGAACTATCTGCGCCGGAAGCCGGCTATGACGGCGGACGTATGGACATGCCGCCGAAGATGGGCTGAAGCGATCTGGGCAGTGACGCGTGAAACCGCTTCCTGATGTTAAGATTAGCCCATGCGCGACAGAGCAGAAGGAGGACGATCATCGAAACCGTACATCAGAGCCAGCCGGTGCTTTCGGCGGGCATGGCCATCGAGGAGGCGACTGCCGCGTTGGTCATGCTTCACGGTCGTGGCGCGTCGGCGCAGGACATTCTCACGCTGGCGCGAGAGCTTAATCTCGACGGATTTGCCTGCCTCGCACCACAGGCAGCGGGCAATACATGGTATCCCTATCCCTTCATGCAGCCGGTGGCACGGAACGAACCTTATCTATCGTCGGCGCTGCAGGCGGTAGCCGCTGTCTTCAAGCGCCTGTCCGACGGCGGCATCGCGCCGGACCGCGTGATCGTGCTCGGATTCTCGCAGGGCGCATGTCTGGCGCTGGAGTACGCAGCGCGGCATCCGCGGCGCTATGGCGGCGTCGTGGGCTTCAGCGGCGGGCTGATTGGCGAGGGCGACCGCTTGCGCGACTATGATGGCTCGCTGGAAGGGACGCCGGTTTTTCTTGGCTGTAGCGACGTCGATCCATACATCCCGCTTGAGCGCGTGCGCCAGACCGCTGTCGTTCTGCGCCGCCTGAACGCCGAGGTTGAAGAACGTATCTATCCCGGCATGGGGCATATGATCAATCAGGATGAGGTGAGCTATTTGCAAAGCCTGATGGATGGACTGCGCCAGCCACATCGCTAGCTTCAAAATGCGTGACGATGCAGCGGGCAGAAGTGTAGAGCGCGTGCAACCTCGGCATTTCTGCCCCCGCGCGCTCTGCTGGCGCCGGAACAACGATGCCGGACGATGTGCTGGAGCGAAGTGAGTCGTTTCTGGATGCCGCTCCTCAGTTGCCTGATAGTCCTGTGACGGTCGCCTGCGTGCGTGGTGCGCTTAACGGTAGTGCTCAAAAAAGCGGATTTGTTCTTCGGTGAGCGGTTCGCGTTTCAGCAGGCGGATTTCGACTGCCTCTTTGCCATCGGCTTTCCTGCTGCGAACCGAAATCCACGTTTCGCGCTGCCATTCATTAAAGGGCGGTTCGGCGCCAGTGCGCGGCGGCATGATGATGGTAAAGCGGATGCCCGGACGGCGGTACGGCTCGGATGGCTCGATGCCGATGTAGAACGTCGCCGCTGTCTTGTAGATCGTAATTTCTCCCGCCTGATACTTCTTGACCGCCACCGGTTGACCTCGGAGAAACTATGGTGAACGGAGGACTGGGCGACAAGCGCGCCCGTTAGCTTGGACGTGGCGGGCGTCGGTAGCTCTTGGCTGTTATATTCCTGTAGCAATCATACCGTTTTAGCTGCTGTACATACAAAAATAAGCCTCGCGTCTTCAGGCTGTAACCTGTATCAGCGCGTTACATTCAATTTGCGTTGAGCTTCCTCGATCAATCACAAGGATCGCACGAGGCATTTCCGAGGCGAATGCGCTTGCCTGTGCGCCTGATTGACGGTTCCGCACCAAATTGCAGATAGATTGCCATGACGATCATACCGTTTTGTCGGTGGCCCGCTGAAAACGGCGGGCTGCCGCGACGCTTCGCATGGTCAAAGGGGAAAAATCCGAGTACACTAGGCATCGAATCGTGACGTAACGTTTCAGAGTTAGAGGCAGGTATTTCCGTGAAGGGTTTTCACGAACTGGACCCATCGGAGCGCCCGAAAGGCGAGGTAATCCAGCACGATCCGCCGGTCAACGAGCGCAGCCTCGCCCGTCGCATCAGCCTGCAAATATTGTATGAAGTCGATAGCGCCGGCCACCCGCCAGGTAGTGTCACGGCCATTCACCTTCAGGCGCGGGATGTGCCGCGCAAGGCGGCGCGTTACGTGCGCCAACTGGTCTCAGGTGTCGTGGAGCACCGGGCAGCGCTGGATCGAGCCATTCAGCGTTACGCGCCCGAATGGCCCATCGAACAAATGGCGATTGTCGACCGAAATGTGCTGAGGCTGGCGATTCTCGAATTCGCGGTCTTTCAGTCGACGCCGGTCAGCGTGGCTATTGATGAAGCGGTACAACTTGCCAAGTTGTTTGGAGCCGAAAGCAGCCCCGGATTCGTCAATGGCGTGCTCGGCGCACTATCGGAGGATGAGGCGCTGATTGCCGCTCTGCGAGCGCCACGGGCCAAGGGTGAGGAGACGAGCGAATGAACGTCTTTGGTGTCGGCGGTATGGAGCTGATCCTCATTCTCATCATCATGCTCATCGTGGCCGGACCAAAACGCATGATCCAGTGGGCTTACATCCTTGGACAATACACCGCAAAGCTGCGGCGGATGTGGGAAGAAACGGTCGATTATCTTCAGCAGGAAATCGACGAAGCCGGCGTGGATCTCAAACTGCCGAAGGAAGTGCCCACGCGGGCCAACATCAATCGCACGATTTCCGAAGTCATGAAGCCAGTGACCGCGCCTGTGGAAGAGGCGCTTAACGAGGTGGATAAGGTCAGTAAGCTGGCGTCGGATAAACCCGCGACAGCCAAACCTTCTCGCTCGGAATCCGCGCAGGGCGCAACACCGGAGCCGGCGACCGACAACTCGAAACCGAGCTTTGGTACATGGTCTGGCGCGTCGACGACCGTCAGTAAGAATGGAGAGCAACCCTCGTGAGCCAGCGCATCACCCGACCTCCGGCCTCTTACAAACCGCCAACGCCGCCGGTTGAGGATGAGGACACTATCGAAGAAGGCCACGAGCTTCGCATGGGCTTCTTCGAACATCTGGATGAGCTGCGACAGCGGTTGTTCAAGGCGTTTCTGGCGCTGATTGTCGGAACAGGCGTCGGTATTGCCTTCGCGGGGCATGTGCTTGACTATCTGATTCAACCGTATGGCGAGCGGCTTGCCGCGCTGGGCCCAACTGAACCGGTCGTCGCCTATTTCCGCGTGTCACTGATGATTGGCGGCATTCTGGCGATCCCGGTCATTACATATCAGTTGCTGATGTTCGTCCTGCCGGGGCTGACGCGGCGAGAAGCGCGCATTCTGCTGATGGCTTTGCCGGCGATCACGCTGTTATTTGTGGTGGGCGCGGCCTTCGCGTGGTTCATTCTCGTTCCCCCGGCGCTTGGATTTCTGGAAGGTTTTCAGCCGACGCTCTTCCGTCCGGAGTGGACGGCTGATCTGTATCTCGGCTTTATCACGTCGTTGATTTTCTGGATGGGCGTGGCCTTCGAAACCCCGCTGATCTTCTTCGTGCTGGCGATGCTGGGCCTTGTGAGCCCGCGCACGCTGGCGGGTAACTGGCGCATTGCGGTAGTCGGCTCGGCCATCGCGGCCGCGGTCATTACCCCGACCGTTGACCCGGTCAACATGTTCCTGGTCATGGCTCCGCTGCTGGCGCTCTTCCTGCTCAGCATTTTTCTGGTTGCGATTGGCAATCGAATCAACCTTGGGCGGTGAGCCGGGATGCGCGATCGGCGCTATTGGCTTCGCCTTGTAGCATTTTTCGTGTTAGCGCTCGCAGGAGCGCTTCTGTTTCTACCGCTGGCAGCGGGCGGGCTGTTGATGTGGGGCCTGACGCACGTTGGCTGTGCCCGTTCTGGCAGCCCGGACCAGTTCGGACTTGCCTACGAGGATGTGCGTTTTACAACGCCACAGGGGCGGTCGATCGATGGCTATTTTCTGCCCGGAAGCAACGGCGGAACCGTCATTGTAGCGCCCTCGCTGGCCAATGACCGTGGCGGCGATCTGGCGGATGCCGCGATCTTCAATCGCGCCGGCTTTCACGTGCTGACGTTTGATTCGCCTACCTGCGCCGGCGCGCCGGTCCACTCACTCGGCTATCTGGAAGCCGGCGATGCCGAAGCGGCTTTTCATTATTTGGCCTCGCGCCCGGATGTTGATGCGAGTCGCGTGTCGATACATGGTTTTTCATCTGCTGGGGCAGCCAGCCTGTTCGCGGCGGCCCGCCGGCCCGAGCTTCGCGCCGTATCGGCAAAAGGCGGCTATCATGATTTGCCCGTTCTGCTCGGCGTTGGCCGCGATCAGGGGTTTTTCATGTCGCTGATTGCGGCCGGTGGCCGGTTGGGATACCGGCTGTCGACCGGTCTGGATATTGAGGTGCTGCGTCCGGTTGACGTCATGCAGGCCATCGCGCCGCGGCCGGTTCTCCTGATCTACGGGAGCCGGGAAGTTTCGCTGCCGGGAGCGCGCCAGATGTTGGAACGGGCGACTGCCGCGGGCGTTCCGGCCGAGCTGTGGGTGGTCGAAGGCGCGGGACATGGCAATTATCACGCGGTGGCAGGAGAGACTTACGAACGACGTCTGACTGACTTCCACCGCCGGGCGTTCGATATACCGGATATCTGACGCGCTATTCGATCAGACTGATGCAACAGGGAGCAAGGTAGAAATGGCATCGACCTCTTCGCGTTCCGTGCGTATTATTGGTGTGCCCATGGATTTGGGACAAAGCCGGCGCGGCGTCGATATGGGGCCGAGCGCCGTGCGCTATGCCGAGCTGCAAAAACGCCTCAGCCATCTCGGTCTGCACGTGACCGATGGGGGCAACATCGCCGTGCCGGTGGTAGAGGCAATTGACGACACGCCGGAGGATGGTCTGGCGCATCAGGCGAGCGCCATCGGCGCGGTTTGCCGCGAGATTTATCGTCAGGCTCTGGAGATTGTCGAACACGACGAAATTGCGATTTTTCTGGGCGGCGACCACAGCATTTCCATCGGCACGGTTGCGGCAGCCCTGCATCGCGCTGACCGCGTCGGGGTTTTGTGGATAGACGCGCACGGCGATTTCAACACGCCACAGACGACGCTCACCGGTAACGTACACGGTATGGTCGTTGCTGCGTTGATGGGCATGTGCCCACCTGTGCTAACCGTAGGCGAACGGCGGTTGCGCCCGGAGCAAATCGTCATGATCGGCGTCCGCGATCTCGATCCGGAGGAGCGTGTCGCGCTGCGTGCCAGCGGCATCCGGGTGCTGACGATGCGCGATATTGACGAAAAGGGGATGGCGTGGGTGATCGGCGAAGCGCTGGCGGCGCTGAGCGACTTCGACGTTCTGCACGTCAGCTTCGACATGGACTCGCTCGATCCACAGGTCGTCTCCGGTGTGGGAACGCCCGTGCCCGGCGGGCTGACCTATCGTGAGGCGCATCTGTTGATGGAGCTGCTGCACGATGATGGGCGCGTCCGGTCGCTCGATCTGGTCGAAATCAATCCGATTCTGGATACCGCAAATCAGACAGCACAGGTCGCCGTGGATCTGGCGGCAAGCCTGTTTGGCCAGCAAATTCTATAGGACAAATACGTGATCGTACTTTCCTTAATCGCTCGAATGATTCTGCGTCTTGCCGGCTGGCAGGTCGTGGGTGACGTGCCGGATGTGAAGAAAGCCGTTGTCGCGGCGGCGCACCACACCTCGAACTGGGATGGCGTGCTGCTGGTGCTTGGTTCTCTGGCGGTGCAGCGCCGTATTTTGTGGCTTGGCAAGCATACGCTGTTTCGCTTTCCGCTTGCGCCGGCGCTGCGCCTGCTCGGCGGCATTCCGCTGGATCGCACTGCCAGCAACGGGGCAGTCGAGCAGGCTGTCGCGGAGTTCAGGCGGCGCGAGACGATGTATCTCGCGCTGTCGCCGGAAGGCACACGCCGCAAGGTTTCGCGGTGGAAACGCGGTTTCTATCAGATTGCGCTGGAAGCCGGCGTGCCGATTGTGCTGGCTTCGCCTGACTATAAGCGCCGGCAGATTGTCATCGGCCCCGTGATCTGGCCGAGCGGCGACATCGACGCCGATATGGTCCGTATCCGCGAGTTCTTTCAGGACAAGACACCTCGTTTTCCCGAACGTGCCGGCGATATGGTCATTACCGGCACGCGGCGGCGCGAGACGGCGGATCTGTCACAGTAAGTCTTGTGCTACAATTGCCCGCCTGTGGCTCGGATAAGGGGATGAACAGATGGCTGGTCATCAATCGCCAGTAGCATTAATTGCGCCTCATGGTGGTGTTCTGGTCGATAGACTGCGTGTCGAGGGTGACGAGGCCGAGGCACTGCGCGAACGCGCTGCGGCTGCCGTTCCGGTTGTGCTCAGCGAAGTCGCTCGCTCCGATCTGGAAATGATCGCCACCGGCGTGCTCAGCCCGCTTGAGGGCTTCATGACGCACGACGAATATGAGGCGGTGCTCTCGACGATGCATTTGCCCAACGGGCTGCCGTGGACGCTGCCGGTGACATTGCCGGTGAGCGAGGAAACGGCGGCGCGGCTCCGGCCTGGACAGGATGTGGCGCTGGTCGACGCTCATGGCGAGCTACTCGGCCTGCTCGAACTGGTTGAGAGTTATCGTTATGACCGGGTGCGTGAAGCCCGTTCTGCCTATGGCACGGATGATGGCGCACATCCCGGCGTTGCCCGGCTGATGAGGCAGGATGAGTTTTATCTGGCCGGGCCTGTGTGGATGCTGGTCACGCCATCGTCACCGTTTCCGGATTTGTACCTGACCCCGCGAGAAACACGCGCGCTGTTTCAGGAACGGGGCTGGCGGCGGATCGTCGCCTTTCAGACGCGGAACCCGATTCACCGGGCGCATGAATATCTGCTTAAGTGCGCGCTGGAAATCGCCGATGGCCTGCTGCTTCACCCGCTGGTCGGCGAAACCAGAGATGAAGACCTGCCGGCGGCGCTGCGCGTCGAAAGCTATCGCGTCCTGCTGCAGCACTATTTCCCGGTTCAACGAACGTTGTTAAGCGTTTTTCCGGCGGCCATGCGCTATGCCGGCCCGCGCGAAGCCATCTGGCATGCCATTGCGCGCAAGAACTACGGCTGCACGCATTTCATCGTCGGGCGCGACCATGCGGGTGTCGGCGGCTATTACGGGCCTTATGATGCTCAGCGGTTGTTCGATGAGTTTGACCCGGCGTTGATCGGTATTACGCCGCTGATGTTCGAACACGCCTTTTATTGCTGCGCCTGCGGTCAGGTAACGACCTCGAAGACGTGCCCGCATGACTCATCGGAATGGTTGCAATTGAGCGGTACGGAGGTTCGGGCGCGCCTGCGCGCCGGTGAGATGCTGCCTGCGGAGTTCACACGTCCCGAGGTCAGCGCCGTCTTGATGCGCGGCCTGAAGAATGGTCAATGACATTCATGCGACGGCTATTTGGAACGCGATCACGTGGCGAACGCGTCCTCGTGATCGGGTTGGACTGCGCTGGCCCGCAGTTGGTTTTCGATCAGTTCCGCCATGACCTGCCGGTGCTGTCGCAGCTTATGGACGGCGGAACGTGGGGAGAGTTGGAATCTTCCATTCCCTGCATTACCGTGCCCGCATGGTCGAGCATGCTCAGCGGTCGCGATCCCGGCGTGCTCGGCTGTTACGGATTCCGCAACCGGAAGGACTATTCTTACGAACCACTGGTCACGGCGGACAGCACCACCATTCGCCAGCCGCGTGTCTGGGATTATCTATCCGAGGCCGGCATGGAGTCGGTGGTCATCGGCGTGCCGCAGACTTATCCCGTGCGCCCGCTGAAAGGCCATCTCGTCAGCGGCTTGCTGACGCCTGACACGGACAGTCTTTTCACTTATCCGGCCATCTTCAAGCAGGAAGTGCTCAGCCTCGCGCCCGGCTATCTGTTCGATGTGCGCGACTTTCGCACCAACGACAAGAATCGTCTGCTGCAACAGATCATTGACCTGACCGAAGTGCAGCACCGGCTGGTCATGCACAGCCTGAAGTCCAAGCCATGGGACTTCTTTATATATGTCAATATCGGCCTTGACCGGCTGCACCACGGCTTCTGGCGCTTTCAGGACCCGGCGCACCGGCTTTACGAACCGGGTAATCCCTTTGAAACGGCGATCCGCGACTACTACCGGATGCTCGACCGGCAGATCGGTGCGATGCTCGAAGCGGCGGACGGCGCGACCGTGCTGGTCGTCAGCGATCATGGCGTGCGCCGTATGGACGGCGGCATTTGCATCAACGAATGGCTCTGGCGTAATGGCTGGTTGACGCTGCGTACGCCTCCGGCTCGCGATTGCCTGATTTCCATTGAAGAAGCCGATATCGACTGGTCTCGAACTCGCGCATGGGCTGCAGGCGGTTATTATGGTCGCATCTTCCTGAATGTGCAGGGCAGGGAGCCGCTGGGCGTGATTCTGCCAACGGCATATGAGGCAACACGAGATGAACTGGCTGCCGAACTGGAGGCCATTCCGGACCCGGATGGCCGGCCATTGCCAACGCGCGTCTACAAGCCACAGGACATCTATCAGCAGGTCAACGGCTATCCGCCCGATCTGATGGTTTATTTTGGCGGGCTGCACTGGCGTGCCGTCGGCAGCCTCGGCCACGGCGCGATTCATACGCTGACCAACGACACAGGGCCAGACGACGCCAACCACGCCGAGCACGGATTATTCATTCTCTACGACCCGCGGAAAACGGGGCGGGGAAACGTTAGCGGGCATCAGTTGATGGATATCGCGCCGACACTACTACAGCGTATGGGCGTCGCAGCACCGCCCGAACTGCAGGGGCGGCCAATCATGATTTGATCGGAAAGAATGCTGCGTAGATGGAAGGTTTGATTACTTCTCCAGCTGACACTGCGTTACATCCTGCACCCAACTTCCACCCGCGAATCTGGGGGCGCTTATGGCCGCTACTCTTGCTTCTCGTCCTGCTGGTAGGTGTCTGGTTGCTGTTGCTTGCGCGCGGGCTGGATCTTGGCTTTACCGGAGATTTGCTTGATTACGCTTATCACTATGAACGTCTCGGCGTTTCTGGCGGCATGCAGTGGCTACTTACCAAACATCTGCAGCGCCACCTGTTCGCTGGCCTATTTCCTGCTCCGCTAGCCTATTTTTTTCCCCGCGAAAGCGCCGTCTGGTATGCGATGGCGTTCGCCGTGCATTATGCCGCGGCAGTGATGAGCTTTATGCTGGCTGATGCCGTGCTTAAAGGCAAGTTGCGATGGGTGTCCTTCAGCGCTGCGCTGATATTCGCCTTTCATACGCTGCATCTGCGCATGAATTTCGAGTTCCCGACAATTTATATGGGTACTGCAGCGCTGTTTCTGGCGTTGCTTTCACTCTGGCTCTATTTGCAATATGTACGACGCGGGCGCTGTAATCGTTGGTGGATTGAGTGCTCGATAGCAGCCTATAGCTTTGCCGTTGGCTTGTATGAACAAACGGTGCTGTTTTTTGCGTTGCATCCTATTATTGCATTCTTTGAATCCCGTTATCGAGGCGAGCAGGTTACTCTTGGCCGCTTTCTGAAGCGCGCACTTGCCGACTCGTTCTGGTTTCCGGTTTTTGTGGTTGTCTATCTCTATTTGCTGCGTGCCCTTTTTATCGGAAATGGCACTTTGTCATTCAACCCTGCTTATATCGCCGGTCAGGTTGCCGCCGGGTTGATGGCGGAATTCGCACCTGTCCCCTTCCTAGAGCGCCTGTTGGCAGGGCTTATCGCTGCGGTGGCGCTGGCAATTCTCTTGGTCTGGTGGATTAACCACGAGCTTCGAGCGTTAACTCACAAGGAAGGTGACGCTTTCGGAGGGAGTTCGCTTGTCTATTTGGTCGTGTTGGGAGGTGGTATCAGCATCGTCAGTATTGTTGGAGTGGCTCCAACAAGTTGGCCGCCGCTTGAGAACCCCCGGATGATATACCCGTCCGCAGTTGGCTTTGGTTTTGTGGTTGCGGGTTTGCTTGGCTTGCTGCACGTTCAACCACTTGGTCGTTTGTTTGCAGCAATGACCATTGCCGTGCTTGTTGCTGCCGGTTTTTCAGGGCTGCTGTCAATCCAGTCTGAATATATACGCCAGCAAGCTGCGCGGCAGGCTGTACTCAATGCGATTCAAAGTGTGATTTCGCAGGTTTCTACCGATCCATTGCCATATCTGTTGTTGGTTTCTGATGCCCATCCCAGCAACGATCTCTGGCTGTATGCACAGGATAACCGCTTTCCCTATACGTTCGACCTGATGTATGACGTAACCGGAATGCCGGTTGATGCACTGTATATGGATGTCGATCCTGCAGATGCGCCGCCGCCAGATGTGCCAGGGAGCCGGTATCAGGGTAAGTTCATCGTTGTGGAGGAGGAAGGTATATATTCGCCACTGCGACCGGCTGAGCCAATTGATCCGTCACGGTTAGTGATTATTGAATACGACAGCACTAGTCAGACGGCGCGCATCCTTGACGAACTGCCTGAGGATGTCCTGGCGCGTGCCAACATCGTTGAGCGCGTTCCCATCGAGTGGAAGACAAATCATTCGCTGGTTATTCCCGTGGATAACTGAACGAAGGGCTTATATTCATGCAATACACGCATCATCCCGGGTTTGTATTGTGGTTTACCGGGCTTTCGGGCGCGGGTAAAACGACGATTTCGCAGGCGCTGGAAGCGATCCTGCGAGAGCGCGGTGTACGTGTTGAGCGGCTTGACGGAGACACCGTGCGCCAGCACCTGACGAAGGATCTGGGATTTTCCAAAGCAGACCGCGATACCAACATCGAACGGGTTACGTTTGTTGCCAAGCTGCTGAGCCGCAACAACGTCGGCGTGCTGGCGGCATTCATTTCGCCCTACCGCTATATGCGGGATCGGGTGCGTACTGAAACGACGAACTTTATTGAAGTCTACGTCGACGCGCCGCTGGAAACATGCATCAGGCGTGACGTCAAAGGGATGTATGCGCAGGCGCTGGCGGGGAAGATCGAAAATTTTACCGGCATCAACGACCCGTATGAGCCGCCGGAAAAACCTGACATCCACCTGCGAACCGACCGTGAGACGCTGGAGGAATCGGTGGCCAAGGTCCTCGAATATCTGGAGCAGCGAGCGCTGATTCCGGTGGATGAACCGTCAGCGCGATAGAATCGAAACCGGCCTTATCTGGTGTGATAAGGCCGGTTTTGATACCCGTTTCGTATTACTCCGCGAGAGCAGGGCGCGCGCGCAGGAAGAGTTTTTCCACTTCCGTAACCAGCAGCATCACGGACGCGATCAGTATTGATACAGCCAGTTCAGTGGGTGTCAGCGGCGCTGTCTCGAACACGTTCTGCAGGAACGGCAGATAAATCACCATCAACTGCAGAACGAATGTCGAGATGACGGCCCACATCATGAAGCGGTTATGGCGGAACCATGTGGTGAAGAACGATTGCCGCGACCCGGCATGAATCGCCATGACATGGAAGATCTGGCCAAGCGCCAGAACGTTGAAAGCGACGGTGCGCGGGAAGCGGTCGGCGCGTTCCAGCGCTAGACTGCCGGTTTCACCCTCCAGCGCAAATTCGTTCTCACCGGGAATAATGCCAAGCGCCTCGATCCGTTCGCTGGGCGTGAGTTCCGACCAGTTATCGGGAACCAGTTCTTCGCCAATGACACGGATAATCGATTCTTCGTCCATCAGTTCCAGGCCGAGCGTCGGGTTGTTCGGATTCATGCCGTGGAAGGCGAATGCCCAGTAGTAGGCTCCGAGCGTAACCACGGCCAGCACAATGGCCATCCAGATGATGCGCGTACCGACGCCGTGCGCGAAGATGCTCTCGTCTGGTGGACGCGGCTTGCGCTTCATAATGCCCGGTTCACCCGGCTCGAACCCAAGCGCGATGGCGGGCAGGCCATCCGTGATGAGGTTCACCCACAGAATCTGAATCGCCAGCAGCGGAATGGGCCAGCCGATGAGCAGGGCGATGAACATGACGAGAATCTCGCCGACGTTCGAGCTAAGCAGAAAGCGCACGAATTTGCGGATATTGTCGTAGATGATGCGCCCTTCCTCGACGGCGGCGACGATGGACGCAAAGTTGTCGTCCGTCAGCACCATGTCAGCAGCGCCCTTGCTCACCTGCGTTCCGGTGATGCCCATGGCCACGCCGATATCGGCCTGCTTAAGCGCCGGAGCGTCGTTGACGCCGTCGCCGGTCATGGCGACGATTTGATTCTGGCGCTGTAAAACCCTGACCAGGCGCAGCTTGTGTTCTGGCGAAACGCGCGCAAACGCCGACGTCGTGCGAACAGCCTCGCTTAACTGCTCGTCGCTCATGCGGTCGATGTCCGCGCCGGTCAGGGCTCGCTCGTTTTCGCCGATAATACCCAGGTCGCGCGCGATTGCTTCGGCGGTCAGCGCGTGATCGCCGGTGATCATGATCGAGCGAATGCCCGCTTCGCGCGCCGTCTGTACGGCTGCTTTCGCCTCCGGGCGGGCCGGGTCAACGATACCGACCAGCCCAAGCAGGATTAGATCGCGTTCGACCTCCGGCTTCACTTCATCCGGCACATCTGGAAGCGGGCGGTAGGCGATGCCGAGGACGCGCAAACCCTCCGAGGCCATTTTGTCTACCTGCCTGTACCAGGCGTCGCGGCGCTCATCGGTAAGCGGCCGCGCGCCTTCGGGGGTCTGTTCCTGCGCCGCCCACTCGATCAGGCGGTCGGGCGCGCCTTTGGTGATCGAGATCACCTCACTGCCGGCGAAGAATTCTCTGGCGGCGTCGCTTTGCGCCTTATGGATCGTCGTCATGGCCTTGCGGTCGCTGCTGAACGGCAGTTCGGCCACGCGCGGCATTTCCGCTTCCAGTTCCGTGCGGCTCCAGCCGCCTTTCTGCGCCGCGACAATCAGCGCGCCCTCGGTAGTATCGCCAATGACGTTGATGCGGTTGTCTTCCTCTTCCAGATAGGCGTCGGTCGAGAGCGCCATGGCGCGCAGGAAACGCCCGACCGCCTGATCTACCTGTGGGTTGACCGGCTTCTCGCCGTTCTCACGGAATTCACCTGCCGGTGTATAGCCGGCGCCGGTCACGACAACTTCTTCGTGATCGGGCAGGGCAAGCAGGGTGGCCGTCATTTCGTTCTTGGTCAGCGTGCCCGTTTTGTCGGAGCAAATGGTCGTGACCGAGCCAAGCGTTTCGACCGCGGGCAAGCGGCGGATGAGCGCGTTGCGCTTGACCATGCGCGAAGCGCCGAGCGACAGACAGATGGTGATGACGGCGGGCAGACCCTCCGGCACGGCAGCGACGGCCAGACTGATGGCCGTAACCAGCATGGTTTCGACGGGAATGCCGCGCAGCAGCCCGACGACGAACACCATTCCGACGACCAGCAGCGCGCCCTGCACCAGAATGCGCGCGAGACGGTTGACACGCCGCTGTAAGGGCGTTTCGGTGTCCTCCACGCCCATAATCATGGTGGCGATCTTCCCCAGTTCGGTGTTCAGCCCGGTCGCCGTGACGACCATCTCGCCGCGCCCGTAATTGACCGTCGTGCCCATAAACGCCATGTTGGTGCGGTCGCCAATGCCCGGTTCGCCTTCGGTAATTGGCTCAGTGGACTTGTGCGAAGGCTGAGACTCTCCGGTCAGGGCGGCTTCGACAAGCTGAAGATTCGCCGCCTCGATCAGGCGGCCATCGGCCGGCACGTAGTCGCCTTCACCCAGAAGCACGATGTCGCCCGGAACCAGCTCTTCCGCGCTAATGACATCGACTTCGCCGTTGCGGCGAACGCGTACCTGTGGCACTTGCATGGCGCTCAGCGCGGCCAGCGCCTGTTCCGCCTGATACTCCTGATAGGTTCCGATGACGGCGTTCAGAATGGCGATCACCAGAATAACGACGACGTCCTTGAAGTCGCCGAGCACGGCTGAAATCACTGCCGCCGCCAGCAGGATGATCACCATGATATTCTTGAACTGGCTGATGAAAATCGAAAGCAGCGAAGGCCCGGCATCCCTGGGCAAGGTATTCGGGCCGTATTCGGCAAGCCGTTTTTGCGCTTCGGCCTGTGTTAGCCCGGTCTTGGCATCGGTGTTGAGGGCCGCGAGCGTGTCGGCGACACTCCGACGGTAATAATCCGCAGGGTCCGGCATTCAGGTTACTCCTTCGACGGAGATGATATGGAACCATGCATTAGTATTACGCCAAGTGTATCGACGCGCAACGGCCCCGCCGCCCTCAAAATGGGGGGTATTGGTGAAATGGAGCACAATCTGCCCTGACGATAGCAGCAATGAAAAGGCCCGGACATCGGTCGGGCGTCCGGGCCTTGCGTTTCTGGAGGATAGGGCGCTGTTACATGAAGCGCTGCATGAGCTCGTCGAGCGTCTCGCGCGACGGGCGCAGTTTGTGTTCGGGAAGCTGCGTCAGCGGCGTGTCCGTCAGGTTCAGCGTCTCGGCCAGCGTCATGCGTGGCTCTTCATAGTAGATCAGGCCGGTCAGGAAGATCTGATCCATTTGCGCTTCTTCCAGCAGCGACAGCGCAGCCAGACGATTGCGCGGGTCGTGATCCTTGCCCAGTTTCTTCAGTCGAATCACCGAGCCGTCATGCATCTCTACCGCGATGGTTTCGCCTTCGGCATAGTCGCCGATGGTGATTTCCTCACGCTCCGGCACATAACCGCCGGCGATGAACTCAATTTCGTGCAGCGGAATCTCATTCGCCTTGCCGTAGGAATAGCTCTTGGTCGACGTCTCGGCGTTATTGAAGGTCACGCACGGGCTGATGATGTCCAGCACCGCCGTGCCCTTATGGCTGATTGCCGCCTTGAGCAGCGTCTGTACCTGCTTGGCGTCTCCGGAGAAGCTGCGCGCTACAAAGGTCGCGCCGCCGATGATGGCTTCCATGCACAGGTCGATGGGCGGCAGCTCGTTCTTGCCGTAGTACTTGAGCTGCTGGCCTTCATCGGCAGTGGCGCTGAACTGTCCCTTGGTGAGGCCGTAGACGCCGTTGTTTTCGATGATGTAGACCATCGGCACGTTGCGCCGGATAATGTGCTTGAACTGGCCAAGACCGATGCTGCCGGTGTCGCCGTCGCCGCTGACGGCCAGCGCAATCAGGTCGCGGTTGGCGGTGACCGCGCCGGTCACCACTGACGGCATACGGCCATGAACCGCGTTGAAGCCGTGCGAACGGCCCAGAAAGTAGGCCGGTGTCTTGCTGGAGCAGCCAATGCCGCTGAATTTGGCGACGCGGTGCATTGGCAGGCTCAGGTCGTATGCGGCGCTGATGATCTGATTGGAGATCGAGTCGTGGCCGCAGCCGGGGCAAAGGGTGCTCGGCGCGCCTCGATACTCGGCTCTTTCAAGGCCCAGTGCGTTTGCCATGTTATTCCTGCTCCTGTCGCAAAATCTGCGTGTGAATCCAGCGGGCGGTCATTGGCAACGTATCGCCAAGCGCCAGCGAGATCATATGAGTCGTGTCCTGTGGAAGTTCCATCCGCAAAATCTGGTGCATCTGGCCGTCGAAGTTGTTTTCGACCACGTACACGCGGTCGTGGTTCATGACAAAATCGTGAACTTCATGAGCCAGCGGCAGCGCGCGGATACGCAGGTAGTTGGTTTCGATTCCGGCGGCAGCCAGACGGTCGCGGGCTTCTGCAATCGCCGGATCGTTGGAGCCGTAGGAGATGATGCCAATCTTCTTGTTGGGATCGTAGTCGATGATTGGCTGTGGCAGGAACGAACGCGCGTTTTCGAGCTTCCGGCGCAGACGGTCCATGTTTTTCACCCAGTCTTCGCTGCGCTCGCTGTAAACAGCGCGATCGTCGTGGCCCGTGCCGCGGGTGAAGTACGCCGCGCGTGGGTGGTCGGTGCCGGGTACGGTGCGATAGGGAATGCCATCGCCGTCGTAATCGCGGTAGCGGTACCACTCGCCGCGCTCCGCGAAGAACTGTTCGAGCTTTTCCTTGTCCAGCGTCTTGCCCCGGTCCATCGGCGTGTCCGGATAGGTGTACGGATCGCTCAGCCAGAGGTTCATGCCCAGATCGAGGTCGCTCATGACAAAGACCGGTGTTTGCAACCGCTCGGCGATGTCGAACGCGCGCCAGCCGAACTCAAAGCACTCGGCAACATTCGCCGGAATGATGACGACCTGGCGGGTATCGCCGTGGCTGAGGAAGTGGAGGAAAAGCAGATCGCATTGCCCGGTGCGCGTCGGCAGGCCGGTGCTTGGCCCGATGCGGGTGACATCCCAGATCACACAGGGGATTTCCGCGAAATAGGCCAGGCCGGCGAACTCGGCCATCAGACTGATGCCCGGACCGCTGGTGGCCGTCATGGCGCGCGCGCCCGCCCAGCCCGCGCCGACGATCATGCCCATGGCCGCCAGCTCATCTTCCGCCTGAATGATGGCGACCGTGTCCTGACCGGTATCGGGGTCCTTACGGATGCCCTTGTGTTCCATGACGGCGTCGATCAGGCTGGTAGAAGGCGTAATCGGATACCAGGCGGCGACGGTCAGCCCGCCAAACAGCGAGCCGAGTGCAGCGGCCTCGTTGCCGGTCATCAGCAACTTGCCTTTGGTGCCGTCCATCTTTTCGAAGCGCAGGCTGTGCTTCTTTTCGAGGTTCTCGCGCGACCAGTCATAAGCGCGCTGGACGACGCCGAAGTTCATGGCGGCGGGTTTTTGCTTGCCGTTGAAGGTATCCAGCAGCGCTTGCTCGATGATGTCGAGCGGAATGTCGAAGAGATAAGCGACCGCGCCGACGTAAACCATGTTGCCGATGCGATCCTGGAAGTCTTTCGGAATGTTGGACTCGGCGATGATCGGCTTGACCGGGACTTCGTAATAAATGATGTCGTCGCGCGAATGCGTCCACTTCCATTCCTGTGGCAGGATGCAGATGCCTCCCGGCGGCAGATTTTGCACGTCTTCGGCGGCTGTATCCTGATTGAAGGTGATGGCGACTTCGGTCGTGGCGCGGCGGGCGATGTAGCCGTCCTTACTCGCGCGGATGGTATACCACGTGGGGAGGCCTTTAATGTTCGAGGGGAACAGGTTCTTGCCACTGACGGGAATACCCATACGGAACAGCGAGCGAATCAGCACCTCATTCGAGGTCTGGCTGCCCGAGCCGTTCTTGGTGGCAACCATCATGGCAAAGTCGTTAACGCCCGGCTCATAGCCGCTCGATTTTGGTTCGGTCAGTGTTTCACTGTGTATCGTTACTGCACACATAATCGCTGTTGTAACTCCTCTTAACTCCTGCAGGCGATCCGACAGGTTCCAGGCAACAAGACAGGTTGGTGGTCATCCGTAGAGATCGATATAAGGCGCTAGAAACTCCTTATCCAGAAATTACCCGGAAGGGAGGTCAAGCGGCTGTTCGCTGCCGCGTGGCTTGTAACGAAGAAGACGGGTATGTTCAATAAAAAGCGCCTGGGCAGTATCAAAATCCCCGGCGCAGATGGCATTCAGTATGCGTTCGTGGTAATTCCATACGGCCTGATGGTAGGCGTAATCGGCGTAGCGATTGGGCTCTACCGCTGCGTAAGCATCCCAGTAGGCTTCGAGGATGCCGATCACAAACGGGTTTTCGAGATGGCGAAAAACCGTCAGGTGAAAGGTTCGGTGTTCTTCGTTGGGGATGCCGATCAGGTGTCCGTTCAGCTTGGCCCGCGCCGCGCTTACGCAGTCGCGCATCAGCGCCTTGTCCTCGTCGGTCAGCAGCGCGCATGCTTCGTGCCAGAAGGCGACCTCGACATGATTGCGAAGTGCGGCGAAGAGATCGAAATTGCGCGGGTCCTGAGCCAGAGCGAAGAAAAGGCTGAGCCGGACGGCGGGGGTAAAGCTATAGGGCTTTAGCCGCATGCCCGTCTTTGAGCGAACCTCGACCAATCCCAGCGCGCGCGCGACCTCCAACTGCTCGCGCACCTTGCTGATGCTGATGCCGAGCTTTTCCGGGGCTTGAAGCTCATTGATCGTCGGGAGGCGGTCGCCGGGCTGGAAGCCGTTTTGAACGATGAAGTTCAAAAGTTCCGAGTCAAGGTCAATAGAGGGCATGATGATCGGCCATTGTGCCTATTCATCAGATTAATCATATGCATGGAAATGATTGTAGCATATCCCCAACTGGCTGTCCAATATTCCTGTGCAGTTCGTCCAGTCTCGTCGCGTAATACGGACTAAAGTCATGCCGCCACTGTGTTATGCCGCGGGCGTTCGCTGACAACGGGCAGTTGTATATATAAAGGAAGCGTTGCTACACCTGCAGCCGCTGCATGAACGTTTCGACTTGCTCGACGATACTCGCCAGATCAGCCGGGTTGGCCGCGAAATCGAGATTATCGACATTGATGCTGAGTACCGGGCACAACGACCAGCGCGCGATCCAGTCGTCATAGAAGTCGTTGAGGCGCGCCAGATATTCGGGCGCGATGTCCCGTTCATATTCGCGCCCGCGCCGCTGGATGTGCGCCAGCAGCGTATCGACACTGGCCTGCAGATAAATGATCAGATCGGGCGGCGGCAGAAAACTGCTGACGGCCATATAGAGGCGGCGATACGCTTCATAATCGCGTTCGGCCATGTTGCCGCTCTCGTACAGGTTGCGGGCGAAGATTTCGGCATCTTCGTAGACCGTACGGTCCTGCAGCACGTGGCCATGATGGTCGACAAGCTGGCGATGATGTTCCAGCCGCTTGCCGAGATAGAACACCTGCGAGTGAAAGCTCCAGCGCTTCATATCGGCGTAGAAATCGGCCAGATACGGGTTTTCGGCATCGGCTTCGTAAAACGGTTCCCAGCCGAGCGCGTCCGAAAGCAAGCGCGTGAGCGTGCTTTTGCCTGCGCCGATATTGCCTGCGATGGCGACAAACGATTCTGAACGGGTTGTCATGCTGGCTGTTTTCTTTCCACCGCGTCACGGATTCGCGGTCACTGAAGAGTAAGCTGAATCGAGGCGAATGTTGTCTGGCTTGCGCCGGTGGTCATGGCGCGGATTTCCGCGGGACCCCGGTAACCGCCCGCACCGAGCGAAGCCGCCCATGGCACAATCTGCGTGTAGTCGTCGTTCGAGAGCATCACGATCTGGGAGTTGATCACGGAACCGTCGGCGGCGACGAGCACGAGCAAAAACTGATTCTCTGGAATGCCACCTGCCGTGCCCGAAACCTGAACCGTGTCGCCCGGTACGATTGCGCCGTTCACGGGGCTGATGATGGAACCCTGCGGGCTGCCGCTGCGGGCGCTGCCAAGCGGCGCGGTGGTCGCTCCGCCGGCGTTGGCTCCCAGCGTAATGCTGACCCGCGCGAGCAACAGGTCCTCTCCCTGTGCATTCTGGCCGATGATGCGTATTTCGGCGGGGCCCGTGTATGGCCCGGTGGTCATGGCTGCCGACCACGGAACCTCGTCGACGTTGTTCGGGTTCTGCAATGTAATGAGCTGGCTGTTGAGTACGCGGCCTTGCGCGTCGGCCAGCACGAGCGTGAACTCATCCCGCGCCAGCCCGATGACGACACCGCTGACCTGAAGCACACCACTGGCAACCACGCTGCCCTGAATCGGGCTGGAGATGATTGCGCTTTCGCCGGTGGGAGAGGTCGGGATCGCGTCTGGCGTCGGCAACAGCGGGTTGTTGGCCGCCGGCGCGCCGACGGGCGTTCGCGTTGGCAGGCCGTCGGACGAGTCTGGCAGTGGCACGACGCCGGGCAGGGCGGTCGGTAACGGCTGGCCGGTCGCGGCGGCGCTGGTCGGCATGGCTGTTTCGGTTGGGCCGCCGGTCGGGCTGTTGCTCAGGTTGCAGGCGCTCAGAAGCAGGAGCGCCGCCACGAAGGCGATGCGAATGAACATGCCAGCCCTTTCAACCGCTGCTTCAACACAAACGGTGGCAGTTATACTTGCCAGCGTCCCGATTTTCCAGCTTGAGAACGCCTAGCGCCGCAGCTTTGCGAGGCGCTCTCCGGCCTCAGCCAGTGTGTCGTCGCTCTTGCAGAAGGCAAAGCGCGCCTGCGTTCGGGCGAGATGCGCGTGTTCGGGTGTGTAGAAGAAGCCGGGCGGAATGCAGGCAACGCCGATTTCCGTCGTCAGATAGCGCGCGAAGGCCACCGAGTCGCCGTCGAAGACGTCGCTGAAATCGGCCATGACGAAATAAGTGCCTTCGGGCATGCGCGCCTTCAGACCGGCGTTCTCCAGCGCCTGCATCATCAGGTCGCGCTTGGCCGTGTACATGGCCTGAAACTCCTCGAAGTAGTCACCCGGCATGCCGAGCGCGACGGCGGCTGCCAGTTGCCCCGGATGATGCGTCGCAAAGGTGACGAACTGGTGCGCGCGCCCGACGCCGGTGATCAGGTCGCGCGGGCCATAGACCCAGCCGATTTTCCAGCCGGTGACGCTGAACGTTTTTCCCAGACTGCTGACGGTGATCGTTCGCTCGAACATGCCGGGCATGGTAGCCATCGGAATGTGTCGCGCGCCGTCGAAAACCAGATGCTCGTAGACTTCGTCCGAGATGCACGTCACGTCATGCTCGATGCACAGGTCGGCGATCAGCTTCTGCTCCTCGAACGTGAAAACGCGGCCTGTCGGGTTTTGCGGCGAGTTGACGATGATCGCCCGCGTGCGTTCGTTAAAAGCGGCGCGCAGTTCATCGGGGTCGAGCGTCCAGTCCGGTGGGTGCAGCGGCACATAAACCGGCTTTGCGCCCGCCATGGTGATGTTTGGCACATAGCTGTCGAAATACGGCTCGATGACGATCACCTCATCGCCCGGATCGACCAGCCCCAGAATGGATGAGAACACGCCTTCCGTCGCGCCGGAGGTGACCAGCACGTTTTCGACCGGGTCGAGCGCCAGATTGTAGAACCGGTCGGCGTGATCGGCGATGGCTTTTCGCAGGCTGAGCGCGCCTGCGCCGGGCGCATACTGGTTGGCCACCGCCCCAGATTGCAGCGCTTCGACTGCTGCCTGAATGAGCGGTTGCGGGCCATCGAAATCAGGCCGTCCCTGTCCCAGATTGATCGCGTTGTGGCGCGCGGCCAATTCGTTGATTTCGGTGAAGATCGTCGTGCCAAAATCGGCGACACGGTTCGCAAATCGGGGCATTGAGTGTCGTCTCCGTTCTTCCGGCGGCTAAAGCTGCTTCACGCGCGCTTCGTTGGCCAGTGCGTCCACGCGGTTGTTCAGCGCGTTCGTTCCATGACCTCTGACCCAGACCCAGTTGATCTGGTGTCTGCGCGTCGCTTCATCCAGCGCTTTCCACAATTCCTGATTCTCGACGGGCTTTTTCGAGGCTGTAAGCCAGCCATTCCGCTTCCAATTATGGATCCACTTTGTGATCCCGTTTCGCAGATACTGCGAGTCGGTGTGAAATTCGACGTTGCAGGGTTCTTTGAGCGCTTCCAGCGCTTTGACGGCGGCGGTCAGTTCCATGCGGTTATTGGTCGTGTGGCGTTCGCTGCCGCTCAGTTCTTTCCGCTTATCGCCATACAACAGGATAGCAGCCCAGCCGCCGGGGCCGGGGTTGGGCGAAGCCGATCCATCGGTGTAGATTGTCACCTGGGGTTTTTCTGTATTCATCCGGCCAATTATGGTCGATGCGCCGTGTGGCGGCAAGCCTTCAGCCGGGCCGGCGTCGATATTCGCCGGGCGACGCCGCTTAGGATCAAAGCCTTTCGCCGGCGGGCGCGGTACAATAGCGCGGGCTTATCCCCGGATATTCGACACATCATGTCTGAAACCCGCTCTATGACATTTTTCCGGCTAGTGCCGCCTGTGCTGGCACTGTTAGTGGCATGGGCGCTGTTCATTCGCAACATCGGCCTCGAAAGCATGTGGTACGACGAACACATTTCATGGTCGCTCGCCAGCAGCGACACGTTCGCCGACTTTCTGGGCCGCTGGCCTTATGGCACGGGCCATCCGCCGTTTTACTTTGCGACATTGTGGGCGTGGCTGAAGTGGACAGGCTCCGTCGACATGGGCATCATGCGTCTCACCGCTGCGCTCCCGTCGCTGGTGGCGGTCGCGTTCGTCTACCGGCTTGGCCGTGAGTGGTTCTCCGGGCGTTGGGTCGGGCTGGCGGCCATGACGTTGATGGGAACCAACGGCGTTATCATCTATTTCGCTCGCGAGTTGCGGATGTACGGCCTGCTGGTGCTGCTGGTGCTCATCAGCTGGTGGCTGCTGCGGCGTTTTGCCGAGCGCGACGACCGGCGCGCGTTATTCGGCTATGCCCTGACGGTCGTGCTGATGGCCTACACGCACTATCTCAGCGCGGTCGTGGTGCTGGTGCAGGCGTTGTCGGTGCTTCTCTTTTACCGCCGCCGGTTGCCGGCGCTGTTGCTGGGCTATGCTCTGGTCGCGCTGCTCGTTCTGCCGTGGCTGCCAACGTTTATCGCGCAGCAGGAAGTCGCCAGCCTGCGCGCCGGGCAACCCGGAGCGATTGGCCAGTTCGACGCCAACGTGCCGACCACGTGGAACAATATCGCCGATTTCATCATCCGCTATACCGCCGGGCAATACAGCTTTGCCGCGGCGCTGCTCATCCTCGGCTTGACGCTCGGCCTGCGCCCGTCGCATGGCCAGAGCTACCGGCGGCGCGTGGTGATAACGCTCATGTGGTTGTTTGTGCCGGTCACGCTGTTGCTGCTCGTTAATCTCGTCATTCCTTTATTTAACCCGCGCTACGTGCAGTGGATCGTGCCGGCGCTGGCGCTGCTGGCCGGCGTCGCCGTGCAGCAGATGGCCCCGCGCGCGCGCCTGCCGCTGCTGCTCTTCATCGGCGTCAGCGGCGCGGCGACCCACATGGGCGGTTTTGACACCCCGAAAGCGCCGCACCGGGAACTGCTGACGACGGTCGAAGCCCGCCTCCAGCCGGGGGATCGCGTCTGGTATAACCTGACCTATGGCGCGTTGGGAAGCACGACGGCTGAAGAAATCCAGTATTACCGGCAGCTTGTCGTACCGGGACTGCGCGATGAGGACTTCGTCTGGGATGCGCCCAAGGATTTTGCCGACCCGGCGGTAACGCGTGTCTGGGATGTTCGCCCCTACTGGATTCCCATGCCCGACGAAGCGGCGCGCGCGCTCAGCAGCCGCGTCGAGACCGAACGCTACGAGTACGGCGCTTATACGATTCGGCTGTACGAACTGCCGCCGGAAGACGACGCCCCTGCCGCGCAGCTCGGCGAGCTTTTCTCGGTTGTGCCGCCGTCCGAGGGCAGACGCGCTGCCCGCGCCGGAGAGTCGCTCACGGTGACGATGTGGTGGCGGGCGTTGCAACCGGTCGAGCTTGATTATTCGTACGTGCTTCTGCTGCGGCGGGAGAGCGATGGGGCCATCGCCGGCCAGTGGGACGGCGGTTTGCTGATCGGCGACCGGCCGACCAGCGCGTGGTCGCCGGATGATGGCTATGGTCATGCCAGCGTGGAAATCGCGCTGCCCGCCGATCTGCCGCCCGGCGAATATACGTTGTGGGTTGGGGCCTATTACTGGGAAGAACCGGTGCGCTTGCCGGTTTCGGCGGATGCGGGCGTTCAGGTGGATGACGAGGCGCAAGTGGCGCGGCTGTTCGAGCTTGGCATTGACGGCTAGCCGGCGCAGGCTTTGTTATTCATTATTCAGGTCGCGCGGCAGATGAAAATTCCCCCGTCTCCCAATGCTGAGAGACGGGGGAAGGATGAAGGACTACTGCAGGAACTTACGCAGCACGGTCTGGAGGATGCCGCCGTTCTTGTAATACTCGACCTCGACCGGCGTGTCGATGCGGGCGCGCATCGTGAATTCGGTCACCTTGCCATCTTCGGCGGTGGCGCGCACGGTCAATTCCTGTCCGGGGCGAAGGTTGTCGTCCAGCCCAAGGATGTCGAACGTTTCGCGCCCGGTTAGCCCAAGCGACTGCCAGCTTTCGCCCGGCATGAACTGCAGCGGCAGCACGCCCATCATCACCAGATTGCTGCGGTGAATGCGCTCGTAGCTGCGGGCGAGAACCGCGCGCACGCCGAGCAGCGCCGTGCCTTTGGCCGCCCAGTCGCGGCTGGAGCCGGTGCCGTACTCGGCCCCCGCGATAACCACCAGCGGCGTTCCCGCCTGCTGGTAGCGCTGCGACGCCTCGTAAATCGTCGTCACTTCGTTGGTCGGGAAATGCAGCGTGACGCCGCCTTCGCTGCCCGGCACCAGCAGGTTACGCAGGCGGATGTTGGCGAACGTGCCGCGAATCATGACTTCGTGGTTGCCGCGGCGCGCGCCATAGCTGTTGAAGTCGCGCTTCTCGAAGCCCTTCGAAACCAGATACTCGCCCGCCGGGCTGTTGAGCGGGATATCGCCCGCCGGAGAGATGTGGTCTGTAGTGATGGTATCGCCGAGAACCGCCAGCGCGCGTGCGCCAAGAATGGGGCGCACCGGCTCCGGCTCAGGGCTGAAGTTGATGAAGAACGGCGGCTCCTGAATGTAGGTGCTCTCCGGGTTCCAGCCATAGACCTGTTGGTCACTGCTGGGGATGGCATTCCACATTTCGTTGCCGTCGTAGACGTTGGCGTACTGCTTCCTGAACAGTTCCGGCGTGATGCTCTTGGAGATGGTCTCCTGAATTTCTTCCTGCGTCGGCCAGATATCGCGCAGGTAAACCGGGTTGCCATCCTTGTCGTGGCCGATGGGTTCGTTCACCAGATCGATATCGACCCTTCCGGCCAGCGCGTAGGCGATGACCAGCGGCGGCGAAGCCAGATAGTTGGCCCGCACCAGCGGGTTGATGCGGCCTTCAAAGTTGCGGTTGCCGCTGAGCACGGCGGCGGCCACCAGATCGCCTTCCGTCACCGCTTCCGCGACGCGCTGGGGCAGCGGGCCGCTGTTGCCGATGCAGGTGGTGCAGCCATAGCCGACGGTGTGGAAACCGAGTGCCTGCAGGTAGGGCGACAGCCCCGCCTTGTCGAGATAATCCGTCACCACGCGCGAACCGGGCGCGAGGCTGGTCTTGACGTAGGGTTTGGTGTCCAGCCCGCGCTCGACGGCCTTCTTCGCCAGCAGGCCGGCGGCAACCATCACCGACGGGTTGCTGGTGTTGGTACAGCTTGTGATGGAGGCGATCACCACCACGCCATGGCCGATGGAGGTGGCTTCATGGCCGTTGGCGGGAATGCAGACTTCGCGCCGGGCGGCTTCTTCGCTCAGGGCAAAGCCGCGCTCTTCAACCGGCGCGCGCAGCGTTCTCTCGAACGTCGATTTCATCTGGCGCAGCGGAATGCGATCCTGCGGCCGCTTCGGCCCGGCCATGCTCGGCTCCACGGTCGACAGGTCGAGTTCCAGCGTGTCCGTAAAAATGGGATCGGGCGTGTCATCAGTGCGGAAAAGGCCCTGTTCCTTGCAATAGCGTTCGACAAGCTGGATGAGTTCCGGATCGCGGCCGGTGCGGCGCAGGTAGTCAAGCGTTTCGTCGTCCACCGGGAAGAAGCCCATCGTCGCGCCGTATTCCGGCGACATGTTGGCGATGGTCGCGCGGTCGGGCAGAGTCAGCTTGCCACAGCCCGGCCCGTAATATTCGACGAATTTGTCGACGACGCCCTTGGCGCGCAGCATCTGCGTGATCGTCAATACCAGATCGGTCGCGGTCGCGCCTTCGCGCAGGCTGCCGGTCAGCTTGAAGCCGATGACCTGTGGCATGAGCATGTAGATCGGCTGGCCGAGCATCGCCGCTTCGGCTTCGATACCGCCGACGCCCCAGCCCAGCACGCCGAGGCCGTTGATCATCGTCGTGTGGCTGTCCGTGCCGACCAGCGTGTCGGGATAGGCGACGGACTGGCCGTTTTCATTGCCTGTCTGGACAACTTTCGCCAGATACTCCAGATTTACCTGATGGACGATACCGGTCGCAGGCGGCACGACCTTAAAATTGTTGAAGGCTTTCTGCCCCCAGTGCAGGAACTCGTAGCGCTCGCGGTTGCGCTCGAATTCCCGCTCGGCGTTGAAGCGAATGGCGTCCAGCGAGCCGAAGCGGTCGACCTGTACGGAGTGGTCGATGACAAGATCGACGGGAACGATCGGGTTGATCTTGCTCGGATCGCCGCCCAGCCGCTGCATGGCGCTTCGTAGCGCCGCCAGATCGACCACCACCGGCACGCCGGTGAAGTCCTGCAGCACGACGCGCGCGGGTTTGAACGGGATTTCGACGGCGGGCGTTGCCTTCGCGTCCCAACTGGCGATATTGACCACATCCTCTTCGGTCACTTCGAAGTTGTCGAGGTTGCGGAGGGCGTTTTCCAGCAGAACCTTGATGCTGAAGGGCAGGGTATCGACATGCCCGATGCCCTGCGCGGCCAGTTTATCGAGCCGGTAGATAACAGCCGGGCCGCTACCAGTCTCAAAGGTGCTTCGCGTTCCGAAGCGGTCTACTCTGTTACTCATGGGCAAACACCTTCTCAGCTATCTCTGCCATTTCGTGCAGAGTGAAACAAGAGAGCGCAGATAACAAGGGGTTTGTACGGTCGAACTTAGCGCGAGGCCGCGATTACGGCTGGCAGGGTGGCAGTCGTGCGGACAACATCCATTACCGCCCGGTACAGGCGGCCATTCATGCGCTGTAGCTGAAACACCAGACAAAAACAGGTTTCACGAGTATCTATTGTACCGGATCGCCGGCGCTTTGTCAGGCGGTTAGCCGCGCGCATACCTGTACGTTGGTCGGGTTTTGCGTGCGCTTGGGCGCGGGCGGTTTAGAATCGGCCCGGTAATTCAAAAGGAGCCGGCCATGCAAAAACCCGTACTGGAGCTACGTGTTGCTTTGACGGTTGATGACTATGAGCGGCTAGTCGCTTTTTACCGGGACGGGCTGGGACTCGATCCCGCTGCCTTATGGACGACCGAAACCAGCAAGGCCGTGTTGTTCGAGCTTGGGCGTGGAACGCTGGAAATCTTTGATGACGCTCATGCTGCTCAGGTGGATGAGATCGAAGTTGGGCGGCGCGTGAGCGGCCCGGTGCGTTTCGCCTTGCAGGTTCCCGACCTCAATGCCGCGCTGGAACGGCTGCGGGCGTGGGGCGCAACGGTCGTTCACGAACCGGTCGTAACGCCGTGGCGCGATTATAATGCGCGCGTGCAGTCGCCCGATGGGCTGCAGGTGACGCTGTTTCAGCCGCTGGACGCGCGGGAAGCTGAAGGATGAACCGGTGCGGCGCGTCTGATATCTGAACGCAGATGATGCCTGTCTGATCATTCGGGCAGTGAGAAACAACTGAACATGAACGGTGAAACGAAGACGCCCGTGCAGATCGCACGGGCGTTTTGGTTGCTGCCGCCGGGGGACGTCAGAAAAATTTACAAAATTCACGGTCACCATGAGCGGCGAAATTCGCATATGATATTTTTCTGTGATTTGAGATGTGAAACCGTCTGCGGGAAGGGAAGGGAGGACACGGTGGCGGTGCGGAGATTGTTACTGGTTGTCATGGTAGTGCTGGGGCTGAGCGCCGGGGTGCTGCCGGCGCGGGCGCAGTGTGTCGTGGTTGGCGGAACGCCGCCGAACCAGACCTACGAGTGCGAGGGGCCGGAGGGGGTGAATGTCGGCGATGGGGATGACATCGTCTACGTGATCGGTGAGGTCCTCAATACGATCGTAAGCAATGGCGGCACGGTGACGGTGTACATCGTCGGCCCGGACGGAGCGCTCAACGTGCTCGCCGGCCTCGGCATTTACATGACTACCGGTGGCAACGTGACGAGCGCGGGCGACATCACCGCCGACAGCGATGGCATCCACATCGGCGGCAATGGCAACGTGGACAGCACGGGCGACATCACGGCCGGTAGGTATGGCATCTTCATCCTTAGAAATGGGGATGTGACGAGCGCGGGCGACATCGACGCTGGTGGGTCTGGCATCCGCATCGATGGCAATGGCAACGTGGACAGCACGGGCGACATCAACGCTGCCAATGGGGATGGCATCTACATCCGTGGCGATGGGGATGTGACGAGCGC
>Ga0207869_1000085_pt1 | contig 88400 bp, 102 predicted proteins | sample HigsolmetaAR205D_FD_184837 | JGI IMG/M metagenome (GOLD analysis project Ga0207869, IMG submission 184837) | Ionic liquid and high solid enriched microbial communities from the Joint BioEnergy Institute, USA - AR20-5-D (SPAdes) (version 2) ...
GACGTCGTCGTCACCGCCACACCTGCAACCGAAGGCCTCGTCTCCGCCGACGACCTGCATCCCGGCCTCCACATCACCGCAGTCGGCTCCGACGCCGAGCACAAGCGTGAACTCGGCTCCGGCGTGCTAGAGGCGGCGGACCTGGTGGTGGTCGACTCGATCCCCCAGAGCGTCCGCCTCGGCGAAGCCCGCGCCGCGGTAGCAGAGGGCTTCGACCCTTCTCGACTGGTCGAACTCGGCCAGGTCGTCGCCGGTGACCACCCCGGGCGTCCATCGGCCGACGCGGTGACGATCTGCGACCTGACGGGCACCGGGGCTCAGGACACCGCCATCGCCGCCCTGGCAGTGCGCCGTGCCTGGGAGAGAGGCGTGGGTGATGTCATCGACACCTGAGATCGACATCGTCGCCGCCCGGCAACGGATCTCCGGCATCGCGGTCCGCACCCCGCTCGTTCCTTCGCTTCCTCTCAGCGAGGCGGCCGGAACCGACGTCTATCTGAAGCTCGAGACCACCCAGCCCACCGCCGCCTTCAAGCTGCGCGGCGCCGCTTCGAAGATCCTCTCACTCCCCGAGGAGGACCGTGCTGCCGGGGTGGTCACCGCCTCCACCGGCAACCACGGCCGCGCCGTCGCCTACGTCGCCCGCCGGTTGGGCATCGAGGCCACGGTGTGCATCTCCGACGGCGTGCCGCCGGGAAAGGTGGCTGCCCTGCGGGATCTCGGTGCCCGGGTGGTCGTGGCGGGGGCGTCACAGACCGAAGCGATGCGCCGCGCCTTCGAGATAGTCGAAGAAGAGAATCGCACGTTCATCCACCCCTTCGACGACCCGGAAGTGATCGCCGGCCAGGGCACGATCGCCGCCGAGATAGCGGAGGATCTCCCCGACGTCGCCACCGTCTTCGTGCCGTTGTCCGGCGGGGGCCTCCTCTCCGGCATCGCCGAGGGTCTCCGCCAGTTCTCCCCGGGGGCGGAGGCGGTCGGCGTCTCCATGACCCGGGTGCCGGTCATGTACATGAGCCTCCAGGCGGGACACCCGGTCGACGCTCCCGAAGAGGAGACCCTCGCCGACTCGCTGCGGGGCGGGATCGAGTTGGACAACCGCTACACGTTCGACCTGGTCCGCCGCCTAGTCCAGCAGTTCGTCCTCGTCGACGAAGAGGAGATATGGGAGGCGATGCGGTTCCTCTTCCGAGAGCATCGGCTGATCGTCGAGGGAGGAGCCGCGGTGGGAGTCGCCGCCCTCCTCGCCCGCCGGCCCGGGTCGGTGCGGGGCCCGGTCGTGATCGTGATCAGCGGGGCCAACGTGGAGCCGTCCTATGTGGCGGCGCTGGTCTCGGCCGCTCCCGCTCCCACCCTCTGACCTAGCCGAGGAAGTCCGCCACCCAGTCGTCGGCCGGGTTGCGGCGCAGCTCTTCCATCTTCCCGATCTGGACGATCCGGCCCTGGCGCATGAGGGCGACGCGGTGGGCGAAGAAGGCCGCTTCGTCGTGGTCGTGGGTCACGTACAGGGCGGTGGTTCCCGCCCGGGCCAGGAGGTCGGTCATCTCGACGATGAGCCGCTCCCGCAGGGCCCGGTCGAGCGCCCCGAGCGGCTCGTCGAGCATCACGAGGCGGGGGTCCGGAGCCAGCGTCCTCGCCAACGCCACCCGTTGCTGCTCCCCTCCGGAGAGGTTGTCGACGGTGCGGTGGTCGAAGCCCGCCAGCCCGACCCACTCGAGCACCTGTGCCACCCGGGAGCGGATCTCCGCCGCGTCCCGCCCTTGCATCCTCAGGCCGAAGGCGACGTTCTCGCCGACCGTCATGTGCGGGAAGAGTGCGTACCCCTGGAACATGAAACCGAACCTTCGCTCGTGCGGCGGCACGCCGGCGAGGTCGACCCCGTCCCAGAGGATTCGGCCGTTCTCCAACTTCTCCAGGCCGGCGATCGCCCGCAGGAGGGTCGATTTTCCCGACCCGCTCGGGCCGAGGATCGCCACCCGCTCGCCGTCGCCTACTTCCAGGCTGGCGCCGTCCACGGCGCGCAACTCTCCGAAGCGGACGGTGACGGCGTCGACGGTGAGCACTCAGAACGTCCCCAGGTCGGTCGAGCGGAATCGGTCCATGATCATGATGGCAGCGGCGGTGACCGCTCCCAGGACCGTGGCGAGCGCCATGGCGGCGGCGAAGTTGCCCAAGCCCGGCCGGCCCAGCAGCCGGAAGATCATCACCGGGATGGTCACCGTGTTGGGGCGGGCGATGAAGGCGGTGGCGCCGAACTCGCCGAGGCTGACCACGAAAGCGAAGCCCGCGCCCACCAGCGCCGCCCGGGCGACGATCGGCAGGTCGATGTATCTGAACACCCGGCCCGGCGAGGCCCCCAGCATGGCCGCCGCCTCGCGCACCGAAGGATGGATGGACCGCATCAGCGGCACCGTCGCCCGCACCACGAACGGCACCGCGACGAGGGCGTGGGCGAGGGGCACCAGTGCCACGGTGGCGCGCAGGTCGATCGGCCAGTCCAGGGCGATCAGGAACCCGAAGCCGATCGTCACCGCCGAGGTGCCGAGCGGCAGCATCAACACCACGTCGAAGACCTGGGACAGGCGGCTGCCGCGCCGGGAGATCACGTAGGCGGCGCACATGCCCACCACCACGGCGACGGCCGTGGCCGCGACCGCGAAGGAGAGCGAAGTGGGCACGGCGTCGAGCGGGCGGCCCAGCACCGGCTCGTCGACGAACAGGCGCCGGAACCCTCCGTCGGCTGCGGCCCGGTAGACGAGGACCGCCGGAGGGACGAACAGGGCGGTGAGCGTGGCCACCACCGAGACGGCGACGGCCCAGGCGGTGCGCCCCTCGGGCCGGCGTCGCGTGGACGCCTCGGGGGCGAGCACGAGCGGCGACGCCGTCCGCTCCTGGCGGCGGGCATACACCGCCAGGAGCGTCGTCACCGCCACCATCTGGCCGATCGACAGGGCCGCCGCCATCGGCAGGTCGAACAGGGTCACCGCCTGGCGGTAGATCTCCACCTCGATCGTCGAGTACCGGAAGCCGCCGAGGATCAGCACCGTCCCGAACGACGTGAACGTGAACAGGAACACGATCGAAGCGGCGGCGATGATCGCCGGACGCAGGATCGGCAGGGTGACCGTTCGGAACACCCGCCATGGGGACGCCCCCAGCGTCGCTGCCGCCTCCTCGACCTTGCGATCCAGCCGCGCCCACATCCCGCCCACGGTCCGCACCACCACGGCCACGTTGTAGAAGACGTGGGCGGCGAGGATCGCCCACACCGAGTCCCGCCACCCGAGGGCGGCGAAGGCGGTGCCGACGACCACCGTCGGCAGCACGAACGGCACGATCACCAGGGCCTGGGCGAGCCGCCGACCGGGGAACTCGTAGCGCGACACCGCCCAGGTGAGCGGGGCGGCGAGAAGCAACGTCAGGCCGGTGGACGCCGCCGCCTGCCACAGCGTGAACCACGCCACCCGGGCGATCCGCCGCTCGGCGAGCAGGTCGGCGAGCTGCAGCTCGGAGATCCCGAGCCACAGGATGCGGATCAGCGGGTACAGGAAGAGGTACCCGATGAACAGCAGGGGCAGCGCGGCCGCCGCCCAGATGGCACGGCGCGGGGTCATCCGGTCGCCGCGATGCTCACGGCGTCACGATGTCGCGCCACTGGTCCAGCCACTGCTCCCGATTCTGCTCGATCTCCGCCGGGTCCATCGTGATCGGCTCCTCGGGGATCACCGTGTTCTCGGCGAACACCTCGGGGAGCTCCACGTCGACGTTGGCGGGGAAGACGAACCACGTCGTCGGGATCTGCTCCTGGAACCCGGGGCTGAGCATGAAATCGATCAGCCGCCCCGCCGCTTCCTCGTTGTCGGTGCCGGCGAGGATCCCGGCGAACTCGATCTGGCGGAAGCAGCCGTCGGTCACCACGGCGGTAGGCGCGGCGTCCAGGGGCTCCTCGGCGAACATCACCTCGGCCGGTGGCGAGGAGGCATACGACACGACGATCGGGTCGTCACCCCCGTATCGGGTGAAGTTCGAGTAGTAGGCGGTGTCCCAGTCGTTGACGATGGCGACGTCGTTGGCGACCAAGGATTCCCAGTACCCCTGCCATTCCGAGCCGTAGCGCTCGATGGTGGCGAGGAGGAAAGCCAGTCCCGGCGACGACGCCGCCGGGTCCTCTGTGACGAGCAAGCCCTGGTATTCGGGGGCGACCAGGTCGTCGAGCGAATCCGGCGGTTCGAGCTGGTTCTCCTCGAACCAGGCAACGTCGTAGTTGAGGCACACGTCGCCGTAGTCGATCGGGGTGACTCGCAGCTCCTCGTCGACGATCAGCCGTGGGTCCACCCGGTCCAGCGCCGGGGACTCGTAGGCGACGAACACGTCTTCTGCCAGCGCCCGGCTGAGGAACGTGTTGTCGACCCCGAAGAGCACGTCGGCGACGGGGTTGTCCTTGGTAAGGATCGCCTGGTTGACGGCGCCGCCGGCGTCACCAGCCGCCACCACCTCCACGGTGAAGCCCGTCTCCTCGGTGAAGGCAGCGAACGTCTCGTCGTCGACGCCGCCGGCGAACGAGTCGTGGGAGAGGATCCGCAGCGTCCCGCCCGCAGCTCCGGTGGTGTCCGGTGACGTGCCCGGGGTGGTGTCGGCAGTGCCGCCGTTGCACGCCGCCAGGAGCAGGGCCGCCAATGCGGAGAGGAGGATCGAAAGCCTGCCTTCAGTCAATGCGTCGTCCTTTGTCGCTTGCGACGCCGGCGCCCCGCATGGCAGGCCGAGAAGTTCCCTTCGCCGGTATTACCCGGATCAGGTTCAAACGGTCGGAGCCCCACAGGCTCCCTCTCAGCCCGGTCCCGCCGGGCTCCCGCGTCGGAGCCCATTCTAGGCGGGCGTGAACGCCCCCTCCCCGGGGCTACTCGGCGGGCCCGAACACCAGGACGGTGTTGTGGCCGCCGAACCCGAACGAGTTCGAGATCGCCGGGCGGGGATTCCAGGACGTCCGCTCGGTGGCGATGTTGTCGAGCGGGATCTCGGGGTCCTTTTCGACGAGCCCGGCGTTGGGGGGAAGCTCGCCCCGGTCGATGGCCAGGACTGTGGCCGCGGCCTCGATGGCGCCGGACGCCCCCAGGGCGTGGCCGGTCACCCCCTTGACCGACGACACCGGCGGCTGGCGGTCGAACACGCGGGCGATCACCTTTCCTTCGGTGCGGTCGTTTAGCTCGGTGCCGGTGCCGTGGGCGTTGACGTAGCCGATGTCGGCCGGGGACAAGCCGGCGTCCTCCAGGGCGAGGCGGATCGCCCGCTCGGCGCCGTCGCCGTCCGGGTGCGGGGCGGTGATGTGGTGGGCGTCGGCGGTGGAGGCGCCGCCGGCGATCTCGGCGATGATCGTGGCGCCGCGGGCCAGGGCCCGCTCCCGCTCCTCGATCACGAGGATCGCCGCTCCTTCACCGAGGACGAACCCGTCGCGGTCGCGGTCGAACGGCCGGGCGGTCATCGTCGGCGAGAGCGCCCGGGCGGAGGCGAACCCCTGCACGGTCGACTGGCGGATCGCCGCCTCGGATCCGCCGACCACGGCGACGTCGGCGTACCCCCACTCCACCTGGCGCAGCCCGTCGAGGATCGCCTGGGCACCGGCGGCACACGCCACCACCGGCGTCGATGCCTGGCCGCCGAAGCCGTAGCGGATCGATATGGCGGCGGCGGCGGCGTTGCACATCATCATCGGGATCCACAAAGGAGAGACCCTCGGCTCGTCCTGGTAGGCGTTGCCGATCAGCACCTCGAGGGTCTCCAGGCCGCCGATCCCGGAGGCGACGTTGACGGTGACGCGGTTGGGGTCGACGTCGAGCTCGCCGGCCTGGCTGAGGGCCTCCTCGGCGGCGATGACGGCGAACTGGGCGAATCGGTCGAGACGCCGCGCCTCGCGGCGGGGGATGGCCGGCTCGGGGTCCCAGTTGCGCACCTCGTGCGGGCCGGCGCCCGGGAACTCGCTGAGCCCTTTCCAGAACATCTCGCGGCCCACGCCGGGCGAGGCGACGACGCCGACGCCGGTGACGACCGCTCTCCTCCTCTCCATGACCGTCATTCTGCCCCAACGCGAGGGGGTACCGAACCGGAGACGGTCGGCGCCGGGGCGTCAGCTACCGAACAGGTTGCGTTGGAGCTTGCGCATCCCTCCCAGCCAGCGGTCGTAGTCGTTGGCCTTGTTCTGGAAATAGCGGGCCACCTCGGGGTGGGGGAGGATCAGGAACCGCTCCTCGGCGACTCCCTGCACCACCGCCTCGGCGACGTCGTCGGGGTCGATGGCGACCGGCTCGAGGAGGGTGCGGAACTCGTCGGCGGCGTCGAGGAGGCGCGTGCGCACTCCCTGCGGGCACAGCGCCGACACCTTGATGCCCTCGTCCCCGTAGGTGATCGCCAGCCATTCGGCGAAGGCCAGGGCGGCGTGTTTGGTGACCGAGTACTGGGCGGCCTTCAGGTTGGTCAACAGCCCGGCGGCAGAGACCGTCGGCAGGAAATAGCCCTCGCCGCGGGCGCGCCATTCCGGTACGAGCCGGCGGGCGGCGTAGACGTGAGACATCACGTTCACTTCCCACAGCCGTTGCCACTCGTCGTCGGGGGTCTGCTCGTCGCCGCCGATGCCGATCCCGGCGTTGGCGCAGAACAGGTCGAGAGGGCCGAACCGCTCTTCGGCGGCGTCGATCAGAGCCACCGTGTCCTGTTCTTTCGACACGTCGGCGACCACGGGGAAGGCTCCGATGTCGGAGGCGACCTCTTCCAGGGCCTCGGCGTCGATGTCGGACACCACGAGACCCGCCGGGCGTTCCCGGGCGAAGCGGCGGGCCATCGCCTCGCCGATCCCCCGGGCCGCGCCGGTGATCACGATGACCTTGTCGTGCAGATCCATCGGCCGGAGGTTACGGCGCCGAGAAACCCCGCGTCGGATACCCGCATGCCTGCGAGCGGCGGTCCCGGTCGTCTAGCGTGTAGCGCCGTGACGCCTGGTGGGGCGTAGCGAGACGGAGGAGACGATGACCGACACAGACGCCCGCGCAGGGTCGAGCGGATCCGGCCTCGACTCGTTCTTCAAGCTCTCGGAACGAGGCACATCTGTCGGCACCGAGATACGCGCCGGCATCACCACCTTCCTGGTGATGGCCTACATCATCTTCGTCAACGCCGACATCCTCGGTGCCGCGGGGATGGACCCGGCAGCCGTTGCGGCCGGCACCGCCCTCGTCGCCGGCGTCCTCTCCATCGCCATGGGCGTGTTCTCCAACTACCCGATCGCGCTCGCTGCCGGGCTGGGGATCAACGGAGCCGTAGCCTTCGGCCTGGTTCTGGGCGACGGGCTCAGCCCGGCGGGGGCGATGGGCGTGATCGTCCTCGAGGGCCTCGTCGTCCTGGTGCTGGTGCTCGTGGGCTTCCGTCAGGCGATCATGGAAGCGGTGCCGATGGCTCTCAAGCGGGCGATCGGCGTCGGCATCGGCCTGTTCATCCTGTTCATCGGGTTCGTCAACGGCGGGCTGATCGCCCAGATCCCCGAGGGCCCCGTCCCCGTCCAGTTCCTCTTCCCGAGCACCCGCGGCGCCGCCGTCACGCTCATCGGGTTGGCGATCACCGTCTTCCTCTACTCCCGCAAGGTCAAGGGGGCGCTGATCCTCAGCATCCTGGTGACGACGGTCATCGCCCATCTGATGGGCGTTGCCTCCTTGCCCGACACGTGGACGGCCACTCCGTCGTTCGCCACCCTCGGCCAGTTCGACCTCGGCGAGGTGTTCTCCGTCCTCGGGTTCGTGGCCGCCCTGCTGACGATCTTCGCCTTCATGCTCACCGACTTCTTCGACACGATGGGCACCGCCACGGCGATCGTCGAGCAGGCGGGACTGGTCGAAGAGGACGGCTCGATCCCCAACATCGGCCCGCTGCTGATCGTCGACTCGGCCGGGGCGGCACTCGGCGGCCTCGCCGGCGTCAGCTCCAACACGAGCTACATCGAGAGCGCCGCCGGTGTGGCCGAAGGCGGTCGGACCGGCCTCACGTCGGTGACCGTCGGCGTGCTGTTCCTGTTGGCGATCTTCCTCTCGCCGCTCGCTGGCCTCGTCCCGTCACAGGCCACCGCCCCGGTGCTGATCCTGGTGGGGTTCCTGATGTGCTCGTTGATAAAGGACATCGACTTCGACGACATCGAAGAAGGGCTCCCCGCCCTGATGACGATGATCCTGATGCCCCTCACCTACAGCATCACGGTCGGCATCGGCGCCGGGTTCGTGATGTACGTCCTCGTCAAGATCTTCCGGGGGAAAGCCGACGAAGTGAGGCCGCTGCTGTGGATCGTGGCGCTGGCCTTCCTGGTGTTTTTCGCCCAGGACCTCTTCGGCGGAACGGCCGTCGGCTGACGGACCGGCGCCGGCGGCCTCAGCGGGCCAGGTCGGCGTCGGGGATCGCGAACAAGACCTCCGACGTCGCCTTCACCGAGTCGACCAGGCCGAGGGCGCTGGGGAGGATCTGCTCCCCGTAGAAGCGAGCCGTGGCGATCTTCGCCTCCAGGAACGGCGAGTCGCCCGACCCGGCCGCCAGTTGCCGTTGGGCGGCGAGGGCGGCCTTGCCGAGGAGCCACCCGCCGATGACGGTGCCGAACAGCCTGAGGAACGGCGTGGCGCCGGCGAGAGCGTCGTTGGGCGAGCCCTGCAGCCGGGACAGGAGGATGTCGACCGCTTCGCTCACCGCCTCGACGCCGTCGTCGAGGCACGCCGCGAAGTCTTCGAGCGCCGGGCTCTGGCGCAGCTCGGCGGCGGTCTCGTCGATCTGGGCGATGAGCCGCTCGACCACCTCGCCGCCGCCCATCGGCAGCTTCCGCATCACGAGGTCGATGGCCTGGATGCCGTTGGTGCCTTCGTAGATCGGGGCGATGCGCACGTCCCGGTAGTGCTGGGCGGCGCCGGTCTCCTCGATGTAGCCGACGCCACCGTGGACCTGGATGCCCAGAGACGCCATCTCCACGCCCACGTCGGTCGACCACGCCTTCGTGATGGGGGTGAGCAGCGCCACCATCTCGCCGGCCTGCTTGCGCTCCTCCGGGGTGTCGGCGTGGCGTTCCTCGTCCAGATACCGGGCGGTGAGATACAGCAGGCCGCGCAGAGCCTCCCGATAAGCCCGCATCGTCATCAGCATCCGCCGCACGTCGGGGTGGCGCACGATGGGAGTCGACTGCGTCGGGGGAGCTCCCACCTCGCGTCCCTGCACACGTTCGAGGGCGTAGGCGACCGACTGCTGGTACACCCGCTCGGTGATCGCCAGCCCTTCGACGCCGACGCCGATGCGAGCCGAGTTCATCATCGTGAACATGTACCGCATCCCCGACTGCTCCTCGCCGATGAGGTAGCCGACCGCTCCCTCACCGGAGTCGCCGAAGCTGACCACGCAGGTCGGCGAGGCGTGGATGCCGAGCTTGTGCTCGAGCGAGACGATCTTGATGTCGTTGCGCTCGCCGAGCGTGCCGTCCGGGTTCACCAGGTACTTGGGGACGACGAACATCGAGATACCCTTGGTGCCCGGAGCGGCGCCGGGGGTGCGGGCGAGCACCAGGTGGATGATGTTCTCGGTGAGGTCCTGGTCGCCCCAGGTGATGAAGATCTTCGTGCCGGTGATCCGGTAGGTGCCGTCGTCTTGCCGCACCGCCTTGGTGGAGAGAGCGCCGACGTCGGAGCCGGCGTGCGGCTCGGTGAGGCACATGGTTCCCGCCCACTCCCCGGTGACGAGCTTCTCCAGGTACAGCTCCCGCTGCTCTTCCGACCCGTGCTGGATCAGCGCCTCGATCGCCGCCTGCGTCAGGAGCGGGCACAGCGAGAACGCCATGTTGGCGGACTTGAACATCTCCTGGAGGACGATGCCGACGGTGTACGGCAGCCCGCCGCCCCCGTATTCCTCCGGGATGTGGGCACCGGCCCAGCCGGCCTCGACGAACTTGCGATACGCCTCCTTGAAGCCATCCGGGGTGCGCACCTGGCCGTTCTCGTCGAGCACGCTGCCTTGCTGGTCGCCGATCCTGTTGAGCGGGGCGATGACCTCGGAGAAGAAGCGGCCCGCCTCGGACAGGATCCCGCTCACGGTGTCGGGGTCGAGGTGCTGGAACCCGTCGAGCTTGGCGACCGCCGGCAGGTCGGCGACGTGATGCAGGGTGAACTCGATGTCTTCGAGCGGCGGGCGGTATTCGGACATGCATCGAAGGGTACCGCCTGCAACGTTTTGTGGTCCGGAAAGGGCGGTGTTGGGCGCTTTCCCGGCCCACAAAACGGGTGTCTCAGCCCGCCAGGAGGTCGTGGACGAGCCGGGGGAGGACCTCTCCGGCGGAGCCGTCGATGCGGACCGTGGCGAACAGGTCGGCTTCGGTCGGGCCCTGGTTGACGATCACCATCGGCTTTCCCTCGCGGGCCATCGTCATCGGGATCTCTGCCGCCGGCCACACCCCGACGGTGGACCCCACGACCAGCACCGCGTCGCCGTTCTTGGCGAACTCCCACGCCTTCGCCATCTCCTCGGCGGGGAGGACCTCGCCGAACATCACGGTCGACGTCTTGAGGATGCCTCCGCAGTGCGGGCACGCCGGGTCCTCCTCGCCGGCATCGACCCGCTTCAGCACCTCCTCGGTGGGCCAGGTGGCCTCGCAGCCGAGGCACACGACCCGCCGGACGTTCCCGTGGACCTCGGCGACCATCGACTCGGGAAGCCCGGAGACGAGATGGAGCCCGTCGATGTTCTGGGTGACGCAGCCGGCGAGACGGCCCGCCCGGTAGAGGTCGACGATCGCCATGTGGCCCCGGTTCGGCTTCACCGAGGACCGTGCGCCCCACAGTTCCCCGTTGGCGTGCATGCGCCACTTGCGGACGCGGACCTCGCGGTTGCGGACGTAGCGCTCGATCGTGAAGTCGTCGGGGTCGACCTTGGTCCACAGGCCGTTCGGCCCGCGGAAGTCGGGGATGCCCGACTCCGTGGAGATGCCCGCGCCGGTGTAGACGGTGATCCGGTCCGCTCCCCGCAGCGCTTCGACCGCTTTCTCCAGCTCCTCCATCGCCCAAAGGGTATGGGAAAACTCCATCTTGCGCGTCGGGGCTACCTTGGCGCCGATGGAAGTCACCAGGGCCGACATCGAAGCCGCCGCGCAGCGGATCGAGTCCTACGTGCGGCGAACGCCGGTGCTCGAGGTGGAACCGAACCTGTTCTTGAAGCTCGAGCAGCTGCAGAGGACGGGCTCGTTCAAGGTGAGGGGAGCCTTCTCGTTTCTCACCGCCCGCCCCGATGTCGAGGCGGTGGTGGCCGCTTCGGGCGGCAACCACGGCCTGGCGGTGGCCCACGCCGCCACCACTTTGGGCCGGCTAGCGGACATATTCGTGCCCACCACCTCACCCGAGGCGAAGATCGAGCGGATCCGGGCCACCGGTGTCCGCCTCCACGAGATCGAGGGTTACTACGACGACGCCCTCGAGGCGTCGCGTCGACATCTCGAAGCCTCCGACGCCGTCGAGGTGCACGCTTTCGACGACCCCCTGGTGGTGGCCGGCCAGGGCACGCTGGGTCGGGAGATCCTGGAGCAGGTCCCGGACGTGGACACGGTCGTGGTCGCCGTGGGCGGAGGCGGCCTCATCGCCGGCATCGCCTCGTGGATCCGAGACGACGCCCGCGTGGTGGCCGCCGAGACCAGGACCACCAACGCCCTCGGCGCGGCGCTGGATGCCGGGCATCCCGTCGCCGTCGAGGTCGGAGGCGTGGCCGCCGACTCACTCGGGGCGGCGATGGTGGGAGAGATCGCCTTCGAGGCGGCCCGTCGCTGGGTCGATGCCGCCGTGGTGGTCGACGATGCCGACGTCATCGAGGCCCAGCGATGGCTGTGGCGACAGGCGCGCCTCGTCGCCGAGCCCGGCGCTGCCACCGCGCTCGCCGCGGTGCTCTCGGGAGCCTGTGGGGTGGCGCCGTCGGAACGGGTCTGTGTCGTCGTCTCCGGCGCCAACACCGATCCCGCATCCGTCGGCTGAGGCCATACTGGAAAGATGCAGCGCTCCGAGGGCGCATCGGGCCGCGACTCCCAATCCAGGTGGCGGACCTCCCACGAGGAGCTGGCTCGCCGACTGGACGCGCTCAGCCGCGACGACGCCCAGCGGGTGCTGGAGCGGGCCATCCGCATCCAGGCGCAACGCCATTCCAAGGACGTGTTCACCCCCGACCAGATCCGCCGCATCGCCTCCGAACTGGGTCTGGACGACTCGGTCGTCGACCGGGCGATCCGGGAGGAGATGGCGTCACCACCCGCCCGCGACACACACCGATGGCTCGGGCCGGCCCGCCTGGTCGAGCGGACGATCGCCAACGGAGAAGCCAGCGAGGTCGCCAACCGCGTCATGGCGTGGCTGGAGACCGAGGAAGGGCTGCGGCCGGTCGCCCGCACGCCCGACGGGATCCGGTGGGAGCCGGACAAGCACTGGATGACGTCCACCCGGCTGGCGCTCGGGACGGAGGGCACCAAGTCGTTGCGCGGCATGCCCCAGGTGATCCATCGCCAGATCTCCCTCGGTCCCGACGAGCACCTCGTGGAACTGGAAGTCGACACGAGCCGGATCCGGAACACGGCGGTCGGGGTAGGCGCCGGCGTCGCCGTGGCCGGCGTGGTCTCCGGGGTGGCGGTGGCGGCGGGTGTGCCCGGGGGGAACGACCTGCTCCAGTTCCTCACCGCCGCGGTCCCGGGTCTGGCCGTCGCGGCCGGGTCGATGATCGCCACCGCTCGCGGCTGGCTGGGCTCGGTGCGTCGGGGAATGCTCAGGGCGCTGGACGGCATCGCCCATCCCGAGCTCTACCGCCGCGCCAGCAAGCGGCGCATGCGCTGGGAGCGTCAGAAGAACAGCGGTTGGCAGCAACTGGTCGGCGATGTCGTCGACGCCATCGAAGACCTGTTCCGCTGAGCCTCAGCGGATCGTGCCGGCCGGATACAGGGGGCGGGCCTCGGAGGCGGAGGCGGCCGTCGCCGGGGGAAGCTCGAGGGTGAACACGCACCAGCCGTCCTCGTAGGCATAGCTCAGGTCGCCTCCCATCGCCCGCGCCAGCTTGCGTGACACGGGCAGCCCGAGCCCGATGGATCCGAACGTCTGCGTTCGGCCCTTCCCTTTCTGATACGGCTCGAACAGGACCTCGGCCATCTCCGGCGGGATCGGGTCGCCGTCGTTGCGGAACTCGGCGACGACGCGGTCGGCGGTCTCCCAGGCGGCGACCCGTACTTCGCCGTGGGCGTATCGGTTGGCGTTCACCAGCAGGTTGCGGACGATCTGGCGCACCCGCAGCGAGTCGGCTCGGGCGAACGGGCCCGATTCTCCGAGGTCGAGCTGGAAGTCCTGGAGCGGGTTGATCCGCGCCAGGACCCGGCGGATCTGGTCGCCGACGTCGACGGTCTCGGATCGGTAACTGATCGCTCCTGCCTGGAGACGGCCGGCGACGAGGAAGTCCTCGATCAGGTCGGACAGATCGGTGGCCTCCGAATGGACCGCCTGGAGCAGCTCTTCGATCTCGGCCTCGTCCAACCGATTCCACTGCTCGACCAACAAGGCGGCGGCCCCGACCACGCTCGTCAACGGTGTCCGCAGCTCGTGAGCGACCGTCGCCAAGAAGACGTCCTTTTCCCGGGCCCGGGTGAGCAGGTCGTCGAGCTGGCGGCGCCGCTCCCGGGCGGAGGTCACTGCGGCGGTGAGCACGGCTGCCAACAGCGTGATGGCGACACCCGAAGCGGCGACGGTGGCGGTGAACGTCGGCAGGAGAAGCCGGCTTTCGTCGGTGAGGGAGATCTCCCAGACCCTGTCTACGACGTCGATGCGGCCCGACCAGTGTCCGGAGTCGTTCTCAGGCGCCGACGGATCGGATCCGGTGACGTCGGCGATGTGGATGGACGGGGCGTCCTCCGAGGAGCCCACCATGGCCTCGACCAGGTAGAAGAGGTCGAGCTGGGCGAAGACGAGCCCCGGCCCGCCGGCGGACCTGCTGTGGACGGGCAGGTAGATCTCGACGAGGTCGCCGGTCCCGCCCAATACGGACACGCGGCCGGTCATAGCGGGCCCGCCGCTGGTCAACGCGCGTTCTATCGCCGACCATCGCTCCGGGTCGTCGGCCAGGTCCACTCCCAACAAGGCGGGAGCGATCCGCCGGTGGTGCACGTACCAGACCGGCACCGCGTGCCGACCCTGGGGCGGGCTGGTGATCGGGTGACGGTCCACCCCGAGGATCACGTAGTGGGGTCGCTCGAGACGGGCGGTGGCGCGGAACACCGCCCATTCGTCGGCCGGGACCACCCGGGCGAACCCGATCACGGCGATGCCCGGCGACGCCCCCTGGTGGATGGCGAACTGGGAGAACTCGATCGATGTGACCTGATTCGATGCCTCGAACAGAGCCTGTGCCGACCGGAGCTCGGTGACGGCTGCGTTCACAGTGCCTTCGATCGCCCCCGCCATGACTTCCCCGGCCCGGGCCAGGTAGTGGGCTCGCATGTCCTGGTCGTGGAGCCACGCGGCGTAGGAAGCGGCGCCGGTGAGGATCAGGCCGGCTATCGCCACGAGCGCAGCCGCGGCTGGGCCCCTTCCCGTCCGACGGAGTTTCATCACGGACTTATCGGCCTGCGCTAGGAGGTCTTAACCAGCCATCGGTCGCCCCAGCGGACGTCGCGGGCGTGCCGGTAGGCAGCCTTGTCGCGCCGGGTGATCGTCACGGTCGCGGCCGTGCCGTCGGTCTGGCACAGCTCCAAGGTGATCATCTTCTCCCGCTTCGAGGGGTGGCGGATGATCCGGGGCGCAGTGTCGTGGACGTCGAGCCGCGTGCCGACGACGTAGGAGAACTTCTCGTCCTCGTGGCCCAACTCGGCTCCCTTGAGGCGGCGCAACCAGGACGGGCGGTTGAACCGAGCCGCGAAGTGGCACCAGTCCCGACCCGCCAGGGGACAGGGCCGGTGATGGGGGCAGGGAGCCGCCAGGCGAAGCCCGGCGTCCAGCATCCGGTCGCGCACCTCGAGGATCCGCTGGTGGCCGATCGGGGTGCCCGGCTCCACGACGACCACTACCGGCGCGGCCTCGATCATGGCGTCGACCACCAGGCCGGCTTCCTCCCGCTCCAGCTCGGCGAAGACGTAAGCGGCGACAGCGACGTCGGCGCTGGGCAGCTCATCTGTCGCCGCCTGGACCTGCCACGCGACGGGGACGTCGAGTTCCCGGGCCAGGCGCTTGCCCACCTCGGTCGCCGCCTCGGAGCGGTCCACGACCGTCACCTGCTCCAGCGACGGCCATACGGCACGGGCCGCCCACATCCCGGCTCCGGTGCCGCCTCCGACGTCGACGAGGGAAGTCGGCGCGGCTCCTGTCGTCTCCGTGAGCGCGGCGAACACTCGGAGGAGAGCGGCCACGGTCCCGGGCATCCGGTATGCGGCGTACGCCTTGGCGCCAGTCTCGTCGAGTAGTGGGGCGGCGGCGGGGTCGCCGGAGCGGTAGGCCGACATCATCTCGGCCACCCGCGACTGCAGGTTCCGCAGGGGAACTGTCGCGATCTCCTCTTCGATCGCCCGCAGGAGCGCGGCCGGGATCGTCGGCATGGTCACCGGTGGCGCCACCGGACGCGCGAGCCGTCCAGTTCGTCCACCGTCGTGACCCCGAGCAGCTGCATGGTGCGCACCAACTCGGCCCGAAGTATGGCGATCGCCCGGTCCACCCCGGTCCGGCCGCCCGCCATCAGGCCGTACAGGTACGCGCGGCCGACCATGGCGGCTCTCGCCCCGAGGCAGAGCGCGGCGGCGATGTCGGCACCGGACATGATCCCCCCGTCGACGTAGACCTCGGCCCGGTCGCCGATCGCCGTCACCACCTCCGGGAGGACTTCCAGGGTCACCGGTGCCCGGTCGAGCTGGCGGCCCCCGTGGTTCGAGACGATCACCGCGTCGGCGCCCCGCTCGGCCACCGCCACGGCATCGTCCGGTGTCTGGATGCCCTTGACGATCACCGGCCCGTCCCAGGTCTCCTTCAGCCAAGCGAGGTCGTCGAAGTCGACGGACGGGTCGAACACCTTGTCGATCAGCTCTGCGACGGTGCCTTCCGAGGACCGCAGGGAAGCGAACTCCAGAGGCTCGGTTGTGAGGAGGTCCCACCACCAGGCAGGATGGAGCGCCCCGTCGAGGATGGTCTTCCACCGCAGCTTCGGGGGAATCGTCAGCCCGTTGTAGACGTCGCGTAGGCGGGCGCCGGCCACGGGGGTGTCCACCGTGAGGATCAGCGCCGAGTAGCGGCCGTCGCGGGCGGCGTCGATCAGCTCCCGGGCGAAGCCGCGGTCCTTCCACACGTACAACTGGAACCACCGCTCGGCATGGGGCACGGCCCGGGCGAGATCGCGGGCAGACGTGGTCCCCAGCGTCGACAGGGAGTAGGGGATGCCGGCCGCAGCCGCCGCCGCGGCCACCGCCGGCTCTCCGGCGGAATGCATCATCCGGGTGAAGCCGGTGGGCGACAGGGCGAGGGGCATCGAAGCGGGCTTGCCGAGGATGGTGGTCGTGGTGTCGACCTTCGACACGTCTCGGAGGACGCGGGGCACGAACTCGATGTGCCGGAACGCCTCCCGCGAGCGATGGAGCGAGATCTCGGCTTCGGCGGCGCCGTCGACGTAGTCGAAGACCGCCCGAGGGGTGCGCCTCCGTCCCATCCGTCGCAGGTCCCAGACGGTGGCGGCCCGCGTCAGGCGGGCGTCGCGTCGCAACGCCGGAGGCTCGATCTGGATCAGCTCGCGAATCTGGCTCCAGCGCGGCACGCGGCGCTGCATGCCCCCAAGGATGGCACGTCCCCCGCCACCGCGGCGGCGGGGGACGTCGTCATCGCTAGGCGCGTACCTCCTGGCGCATGAATGCGATGTAGGCCAGGGCGTACATGACGGCGGTCATCGCCACCAGCACGACCAGCTGGGGCCAGATCACGCCCAGGCTCTGGGCCAGGTTCAGTTCCGAGACGATCGCCCGGTCGACCTGCTCGAGAGTCACCAGGCCGACCGTGCGCACCTCGGGGTCGAGCAGCACGGTGGAGCCTTGCTGGAACAGCGTGATCGGCGAGATCTGGCTGACCGTCTGCTGGGTCCGCAGGTAGGCGACCTCGGCGGCGGCCGTGCCGTCCCGTGGGGAGATGATCCCGGCGACTGCGCTGAAGATGAAGGACCCGAAGAGGGCCAGGACCAGCCACACCCCGACCGGGATGAGCGCCGACGTGGAAGCGCGTCGGGTCAGCACCGACGTCAGGGTGGCGAGCGCCTGCCAGAACCCCACGTACACGACCGCCAGGAGCAGCCACACGAACAGGCGGGTCACCTCGGCCGCCGAGGGCACCACGCCGAGGCGGAAGATCCCGATGCCCGACACGAACAGCACCAGGGAGGCGAGCATGATCGCCACGACGCTCAGCCCCGCCACGAACTTCCCGAGGATCACCTCGTCGCGATGGATCGGCTGTGAGAGGAGCCGCGGCAGCGTCCCCTGGGACCGTTCGCCGTTCACCGCGTCGAACCCGAACATGATCCCCAGCAGCGGGGCGAGGAACCCCACGAAGACGATCAGGGGGAACGGCACCGGGTCGGCGGTGACCGTGAACAGCTTCAGGAACAGCGCTGTGATCCCCTGGGCGCTGGGGGCCACGTCGCGGATCCCGCCGGAAGCGGCGAAGACCGCGGCCGCGGTGGCGATGCCGAGCACGGCCATCAGGACGATGAACCGTCCCGACAGCAGGTGGTCTGCCAGCTCCTTGGCGGCGACCACCCGCCAGCCGCTCACCGGGCGGATCTCCTTCTCACTCTCGGTGACGGTGGCGGTCATCATGCCGTCTTCTCCTCGCTCGACTCGAAGTAGCGGCGATAGATGGCGTCGAGGTCGTCGTCGAGGCGGCGGACACCGATGAGCGGTGCCTCGGCGGAGGCGAGACGCACCGTCTCGGGCAGGCGCGCCGGCTCGACCCCGACGATCCACGCCCCCGGGATCCGTCCCCGAGTCACGCTGTCGACGGGCTCGAGCGCCTGGAGCCGCTCGCCCAGCGCCTCGTCGTCCGCGTCGAAGCGGAACTCGACCCGGGTCGGGCCCCGCTGCTGTGCCGCCAGCTCGTGGGGCGGGCCCTGGGCCACGACCTTCCCGTTCACGAAGATCGCCACCCGGTCGCAGACCGCCTGCACCTGATGCAGGAGGTGGCTGGACAGGAGGATCGTGACGCCTCCCTCGGTGGCGAGCCGGCGGATCATCCCCAGGATCTCCGCCACACCCTCCGGGTCGATGGCGGTGGTCGGCTCGTCGAGGATCAGGACGCCGGGGTCCTTGACGAGGGCATCGGCCAGGCCGAGCCGCTGCTTCATGCCTCGTGAGTACTCCCCGACCGGCTGGTCGGCGGCGTCGGCCAGCCCGACCTCGTCGAGCAGTGCCTCGATCCGGTCCTCGGCGTCCTCTATCCCGTTGAGCCGGGCGGTGAACCGGAGGTTCTCCCTGCCGGTCATGGTGTCATAGAAGCCGACCGCATCGGGAAGGAACCCGACCCGCCGCTTCACCTCGAGCGGGTTCCGTCGCGGGTCGAGCCCCAGCACCTCTATGTCACCGCTCGTGGGCTCGACGAGGCCCAGGAGCATCAGGATCGTCGTCGTCTTGCCCGCGCCGTTCGGCCCGAGGAGACCGAAGATCTCCCCGGCGGCGATGTCGAGGTTCAGGTTGTCCACCACCTTGTGTCCGTCGTAGGCCTTGGTGAGGCCCTTCGACTTGATGGTGGTGGTCACCGTCACCGCCTCCCGAAGCGGCGGAAGACCCAGGCCAGACCCACCAGAGTCAACACGATGAGGCCTATGCCGAGGATGCCCCACACGGGCGAGGGGTTGACGGTGGTCCTGACCTCGATCTCGTCGTCCGCTTCCTCGCTGCTCGCCGAGAAGGTGATCACGTAGTCACCGGCCACCGCCTGCTCGGAAGGAGTGATCGTGGCGGTGACGACGGCGGTCTCCCCCGGCGGGATCTCCGGCACCGTCTCCTGGTCGAACGTCACCTCCCAGCCGCTCGGCGGGGTGGCGCGCATGCTGACGGCGGTGAGGGGGGCGGTGCCCGTGTTGACGACCAGCAGGGCGAGGTCGCTCGAGCTGCCGACGGTGACTTCGGCGTTGAGACGTTGGTCGGCGGTCGACAGGTCCATCGAGTACGAGCCGACCACGGCGACGATCAGCTCGGTCGACACCTCCTGGCCACCCTCTGCGGTGGCGGTGACGGTGATCGGGTACTCGCCGGCCTCGGCGTTGGGCGGAGACGTGGCTTCGACGGTGATGTTCTCCGAGGAGCCGGCCTCCACCGCCAGCGTGGTCGCCCCTTCCTCCGAGGCGGGCCGGGCTTCCACCTGCCAACCCTGCGGGCCGGAGGCGCTCAACTCGAACTGGAGGTCGGCGGGGGTGTCGTTCTGCAGGGAGACACGGAACTCGGCCGTTTCACCCGCCGGGGCGCGAAGGCCCGGGAAGTCCGGGGTCATCGTCACCTCGCCACCGGCGGCGGCGGAAACCCGGATCTGCAGATCGAGCTCCACCGACTCGGAGCCGGAATCCGCCCGGATCGTGATCGGCACCGCATCCTCGGGGGCGTCGGCCGGCACGGTGACGCTGAACTCGACCTCGGCTTCCGTCCCTGCGCCGACCATCACCGAGTCGACCTCGAAGCCCCCGCCGCGGAACGCCGCGTTCCAGCCCTCCGGCACGCCGGAAGCCGTCAGGGCCACCTGGGTGGGGTTCGGAGCCGAGATCGTCAGGTCGAAGCTGACCTGGTCACCCGGTTCGACGGCGACGGCCGGATAGGGCGTCACGATCGTCAGCCGGTTCGGCGGCGCAGATGGCTCCTCATCGGTCTGCGCCGACGCGGCGGCCGGACTGATCAAGGCGGAAAGCGCCACGATCAGGACCAGTGCTCGTTTCACTTTCCCTATCTCCTTTCGACTGCAGAGTCCTCACAGGAGAACGTCGCAATGTGCACTCGACGAGCGTTAAGTCGAGATAAAGGCTCGCAACATCCGGTGGACCCTCGAGGAGCCCCCGGCCCGCCTCGGCACGGCGGAGCCGCCAGGCGCCTCAGATCCAGAGAAAGCGGCGGGTATGGTAGGCGGCAGGCGCCGACTGGGGGAGCAACAGGCACGAATCCCCGAACTCGTGCCACAGGTAGTCGGCGCCGGCCGCCGCCTCGTATGCCTGGCGAACCAGGTCTGTTCCCGCCACTGCTTCGAGCAAGAGGAGATGGGAAGCCTCGGGTGGATGCCAGCCGGTCACGAGGCCGTTGACGACCCGAGCGGGCCGCTCGGCCGACAGCACCAGGTCGGTCCAGCCTTCGGTCGGCTGCACGTCGCCGCCGCGGTCTACGGCGCTCTCCAGAGCGCGGGTCACGGTGGTTCCCACGGCGACGACCCGGTTGCCGCGGCGCCGGGCGGAGTTGACCGCTTCCGCCGTGGCCCGGGGAACCCGGTACGGCTCGGCCGGCGGTGGCTCGTTCCGCTCCGGTGACGACACCCCGGCGTGCAGGGTGACCGGGACCACTAGCACCCCGGACGAGACCAACGAGGCCACGAGATGCGTGGTGAAGGGTCGGGCGGCGCTGGGCATCTCCGCGCTCGCCCCGGAGGGGTCGTCGGGGCGGGCGAAGACGGTCTGGTAGGCCGCCAGCGGCCAGGGGCGCTCCACGTACCCATAGGTGATGGGACGCCCATGGTGGTGGAGATGCCGCTCGACGGCTACCGGGGCCGAGACCCGCGCCCGCCACAGCCTCACTCCGTCGTCCCGTCGGGTGAAGGGGGCCTCCAGCAGGGCGAACGCCTCACCGTCCAGGCTGACGCCCTCGCCCGCCTCGGCTTCGAGCAGAGGGCCGCGACCGTCGACCCTCCGCAGTTCGATGATCCAGCGTCCGCTGGACAGGCGATTCGAGAAATGGACGACCACGGGGCGGCCTCGCCACGTGCCGTCGATGGCCGCCGGACGGGTGGCGCTGGTGTTGACCACCACCACGTCCCCGGGGCTGAGGAACTCCCCCAGATGGCGAAACGTCGTGTGCGTCACCTCGCCGGGCGACGCCACGAGCAGCCTCACCTCGTCGCGGCGCAGGCCCCGCTCCTCCGGGGGAGCCGTGGCTGCCTGTCCCTCCGGGACGGTGAACCCAACGGGCGACACCGTCACGAAACCGCCTTCAGCTGCGGGGCGATGATCCTCCCGCTCGGCGGCCGTCTCCGGATCACCTCGAGGATCTTCGGCACCACTTCCTCGGGGAGCGGACGGTCGGATATGTCCTCGCCCGGGAAAGCCCGCTGGTGCATGTCGGTGCGCATGTCCCCCGGGTCGAGGGCGTACACCCGCAGCTCCGGGTGCTCCACGGCCATCACCGCCGAGAGGTGATCGAGCGCCGCTTTGCTGGCCCCGTACAGGCCCCACCCTTCGTACGGCTCCACCGCCGCGTCCGACGTGATGTTCATCACGATGGCGTCGAGCGACAGATGGGGGCGGATCGCCTGGAAGATCGCCAGGGGCGACACCACGTTGACGGACAACACCTCGGCGAAGTCCGCCACGTCGGCGTCCTCGAGGCGGGGGAGGGGAGACGGGCCCAGCGTGCTGGCGTTGTTGACGAGCAGCCCGATGGGGGCCACCTCGGCTGCCGCCTCCGCCAGGTCGCGTCGATGTTGGGGGTCGGCTACGTCGCCGGGCACCGCCCAGACGTTGGTGACGGTCTTCAACCGGGAGACCACTGCGTCGAGGTCGGTCTCGGTTCGGGCGTCGAGCAACAGGTCCCAGCCCTCGTCGGCCAGGGCGATGGCGAGGGCCCGCCCCAGACCTCTCGAGGCGCCGGTGATGATCGCTGCAGTTGGCATGTTCGGCTCCTTTCGGACAGCGTCGGAGCCGAACTTACAAGTTGAAGTCAACTTTAAGTCAAGGTAGTTTTGTGGATCATGGATGCAACGGACGAGCTCACCGTCGGAGAGGTCGCCAAGCGGAGCGGCTTCGCCCCATCGGCGATCCGCTACTACGAGGACGTCGGCCTGATCAAGTCCACCCGCACCACGGGGGGCCAGCGCAGGTTCGAGCGTTCGGTGCTCCGGAGGCTGGCCTTCATCGCCGCCGCTCGCCACGTCGGCCTGACCCTCGACGAGATCAGGGATGCCCTAGCCAAGCTGCCCGAGAACCGCACGCCGACGAGAGCGGATTGGGGGCGACTGTCGGCCTCCTGGCGCAAGCGGCTCGACGAGGAGATCGCCGCTCTCCAGCAGCTGCGTGACGGTCTCGAGAACTGCATCGGGTGCGGCTGCTTGAGCCTCCAGAAGTGCTGGATCACCAATCCGAGCGACATAGCCGCTCGCCAGGGGCCGGGAGCGCGCCTGCTCTCCGAGCGACTGAGACCCACCGACTGACTCCGTCCCCGGCGGCGTCCGACCGAGGCGGCACACCCGATTCCCGCGGGCTGACCCGGGGCGGGCGGTTTCAACGCACCAGTGGCGCCACCTCGGTGCCCAACAGCTCGATCGAGCGCAGCACCTGCTCGTGCGGCAGCGTGCCGACACTTATGTGGAGCATGAACCGATCGAGGCCGAGGTGCTCCTTGTAACGGTTGATCTTGCGGGCGACCGTCTCGACGTCACCCAGCACCAGCGACCCGTTGGGTGAGCGCAGGGAGTCGAACTGGGCGCGGGTCATCGGTCCCCAGCCCCGCTCGTATCCGAGCTGGGTCATCGCCATCGCATACGCGTCGTAGTACTCCTCGACCGCCTGCTCGGTGGTGTCGGCGATGTAGCCGTGGGCGTGGACTGCCAGCGGGACGGTCTCGGGGTCGTAGCCGGACTCCTCGAGTGTTCTCCTGTAGAGCTCCGCCAGCGGGGCGAACCTGGCCGGGTCCCCGCCGATGATCGCCAGCGCCACCGGCAGGCCGTGACGGGCGGCCCGGACGATCGAGGCCGGAGTGCCGCCCACCGCCACCCAGATCGGAAGAGGCTCCTGTTGCGGGCGCGGGTAGATCCCCTGGTTGTCGAGCGGGGGGCGGAAGCGTCCCGACCACGTGACGCGCTCGTTGTCGCGGATTTGGAGCAGCAGCTCGAACTTCTCCTCGAACAAGGCGTCGTAGTCGGCGAGGTCGTAGCCGAACAAGGGGAACGACTCGATGAACGAGCCGCGTCCGATCATCAGCTCGGCCCGTCCCGACGACACGCCGTCGAGAGTGGCGAACTGCTGGAACACCCGGACGGGATCGTCGGAGCTGAGGATCGTCACCGCCGGGGTCAGGCGGATCCTCTCCGTCCGGCCGGCGATCGCCGCCAGTACCACCGCCGGCGCCGAAGAAGCGAAGTCGGGGCGGTGGTGCTCTCCCACTCCGTACACGTCGAGGCCGACCTGCTCGGTCATTTCCGCTTCGGCGACCACCTGCCGGAGACGTTCGGCATGGCTGATCGTCTCGCCCGTGCGGGGATCGGGGTACGTCTCGGCGAAGGTGGTGATGCCCAGTTCCATGGTTCCTCGTTGGTCGTGACCCAGGCTATTGGGGCCGGGCCGTGAGACAGGCCATTCAAGTCGACCACATCGCGAGTCGATAGAGACCCCGCCTGTCGATCTAGGAGGGGCTGCATTGAAGCGGTTACGGCTCGCTAGCAAGCTCGCCCTCGCCATCGCCCCGATCGCCCTGGTGGCGTTGGTGGCCGGGGCCCTCGTCTCGTTGAACTACCTCGAGGACGCCCGCAGCGAGGAGCGAGTGTCGCTCGCGGCCCGGGTAGCCGCCGACGCAATGGACGCCCTGGTCGCCGTGTCGGCCGAGCAGTCCGTCACCCTGGACGTGGCACTCGGGTCCAGCGACGGATCTCTCGATGCCGTGCGCAACGCCAGCGACCGGGCGCTGCAGAACCTGCGCGAGTCGGTGCGGGAGCTGATCCCCAAGGCGTCCGGTTCGGCGAGCGGCATCGCCTCGGCGATCTTCTCCCACACGAGCCGCGCCCAGGCCCGGCTGGAGGACGCTCGCGAGCTCGACCCGCTCTCGGACGAGGTCACCGAGCTCTACGACCAGATCGGCCAGAGCCTCATCACGGTCGTCTCCCAGTCCACTCTCTACTTCGGTGACGAGTCCCGGGCTCGTGAAGGATCGGGCGCGGTCGCCCTGGCCCGGGCATCCTACGCCTCGGTCCAGCAGGAGCGGCTGGTCGACCTGTTCGCCGCCGGCGAGGGGCTGGCCGACCCGGAGGTGTTCGAGCAGCAGTTCACGGCGCTCGAGACGACGGTGCGTGACTGGCTCGCCAACGCCAACGACAACTCCCCGACCGTCGCCGCGTCGGGTCTCGCCCGGACCCAGCCTCTCGAGCCCGGCCTGATCCCGACGCCGGAAGAGTTCCCCGACGGCCGCAACGAGCTGTTGGCGAAGACGGGGTCCGAGATCCTCGACCGGGTGGCGGGTGCCGCCGCCGCGGCCGCCGAGGAGTCCCGGGACGAGGCGGCCACGGTGGCGTCGGTGGTCGTCGCAGTCCTCCTCGTCACGATCGTCGTGGCCCTGGTGGTGGGCCGATCCACGGTCCGTCGTGTGAAGTCGGTCACCCTCGCCGCCCGCCACGTAGCCGACGAGGAGCTCCCCAAGCTCGTCGATGCCCTCGCCAACCCGACCGGCCAGCTCGAGGGGACGATCCCCGTCGAGTTGGAAGAGTCGGGGCCGGACGAGGTGGGTGAGCTCGCCCGTTCGTTCGCCGCTCTCCACTCCACCCTCGTCGACGTCGCCAACCGGCAGATGGAGATCCTGCGCAAGGGTGTGTCCGAGATCTTCGTGACCCTGGCCCGGCGGAACGGCTCGCTGGTGGACCGCCAGCTCGCTCTCATCGACGAGCTCGAGGCGAAGGAAGAGGACCCCGACATCCTCGACGGCTACTACAGGCTCGACCACCTCGCCACCCGGATGCGTCGCAACGCCGAGAGCCTGCTCGTGCTGGCCGGCAGCGAGTCTCCCCGGATGTGGTCGGAGCCTCTCGAGATGGACGACGTCGTGCGGGCCGCGATCAGCGAGGTCGACGAGTACCAGCGCATCGACGTGCTCGCCCTCGAGCCGGCGCTCCTGAAAGGCAAGGTCGTCACCGACCTCGCCCACCTCATGTCGGAGCTGCTCGACAACGCCACCCAGTTCTCCCCGCCCTCCGAACGGGTGCGGGTCACGGGCCTCTTCGACGACCACGGGTACGTGATCACCATCGCCGACTCCGGGCTCGGCATGTCCGAAGAGCGGATGGCGGAGCTGAACCGGCTCATCGAGGACCCGCCCGTCCTGGGGCTGGCGCTGGAGCCGACCCTGGGCATGTACGTGGTGGCCCGGCTCGCCGCCCGCCACGGCATCAAGGTGCGCCTCGTCCCCGGCGTTCCCGGCACCTCGGTGCGCATCACCATCCCGAGGGAGCTGCTGGAGACCGCGCCCGAGAGGAAGGAGCGCGACATCGCCGCCATCGAAGACGAGACGCCCCGCATCGAATCGGTGGCCGCCGAGCCCAAGAGCGCCCCGATCCCGTCCGACCTGCTCCGTCCGGCCAGTCAGGAACCGGTCCACAAGAACGAGGGCGAGCCGGCTCCGTCGGCTCCCTTCGTCGGATCGGGTGCCAACGAGCCGGCCTCTCCGTCCCCCTCCGCGGGGGCCGGAGGAGGCACTGCAGGCAGCCTGCCGCGAAGGCCGACGGCGATCTCACCCGATGGCGCCGCAACCCCCACGCCTCCGGCTGCTTCCCGCCCCGCCTCCCCGCCGGCGTCGGCTGAGGCACGCGTCCCGCGGCCGGTGGACGCCGATGGCAAGCCCGCTCTCCCCACCCGCAAGCCCGGGTCGTCGTTCCGGGCCGGTCTCGAAGCCGAGGCCAGCTCGTCGGTCTCGTCGATGGGTGCGGAAGGGATCCGCAGCGCCCTCGAGGTGTTCCAGCAGAGCCGAAGCGCGGCCTCGGGGAAGCCCGTCGAAGGCAACGGCTCGGATCAGAGAGATGAAAGGAGCGACACGTGAGCAACGGCGCCGCCAACCTCAACTGGCTCATCGAGCGGTTCGTCGACAGCGTCCCGTCGATCAAGCAGGCCGTGGTCGTGTCCTCCGACGGGCTGGCCATGGCCGTGTCCGACGGCACCGACCGTGAGACCGCCGACCGCCTCTCGGCGGTCGCCTCGGGCATGATCGCCCTGGCTTACGGGTCGGCCGGCAGGTTCGGGGCCGGTTCGGTGTGCAACGTGATCGTGGAGATGACCGAGGGGTGGCTGTTCGTCACCGGCATCTCCGACGGTTCGCTCCTGTGTGTCCTGACGGGCAAGAACGTGGACATCGGCGCCGTCGCCTACGAGATGGCTCTCTTCGCCGAGCGAGCCGGGGAAGTCCTCACCCCTGAGGTCAGGGAAGAGCTGAAGGCGGCCCTCGTCGGGAGCGAGTGACCGAGATGGGTGAGCACGTCGCCGGCCGTCTGGTTCGCCCCTACACGATGACCGGGGGCCGGACAGGCCGCGAGCTCCCTCCGATCGCACTCGAAGCCCTGGTGACCGCCACCCCGGCCGGACGCCAGATGAAAGACCAGTTCCGGTGGGAGGCGGCGCGGATCATCGACCTCACCCGCCGCAGCATGGCCCTCGTGGAGCTCGCCGCGCGTCTCGACGTCCCGATCGGCGTGGTGAGGGTGGTCGTGTCAGACCTGGCGAAGCGGGGAGCCGTCGAGCTCACCGAGCCCCAGCACCAGGAGCCCGCCACCGAAGACGAGAGCCTTGCCTACGCCGCCCTGTTGAAGAAGGTGCTCGATGGAATCAAGAGCCTCTGACAACCGTCGCACACTGCCCGTCAAGATCGTCGTCGCCGGCGGGTTCGGCGTCGGCAAGACCACGTTCGTGGGGGCGATCTCGGAGATCGAGCCGCTGCGTTCGGAAGCGGTGATGACCGAGGTCAGCGAGGGGATCGACGAGCTCTCGGCCGACAGCACCAAGACCACCACCACCGTGGCGATGGACTTCGGGCGGATCACCCTCGACGACGACCTGATCCTCTACCTGTTCGGCACCCCCGGCCAGGACCGGTTCCATTTCATGTGGCACGAGCTGGCCAAAGGGGCGATCGGGGCGGTGGTCCTCGTCGACACCCGCCGGCTGGAAGCATGCTTCGCCGCCGTGGACTTCTTCGAGCAGCGCCAGACGCCGTTCCTCGTGGCGATCAACACCTTCAACGGCCAGAAGCTCCACGACCTGGAGGAGGTCCGCGAGGCGCTGCAGATCTCACCGACCGTCCCGATGACGTACTGCGACGCCCGGGTGCGGGCCGACGTCCAGGCGACGCTCGTCAGGTTGGTCGAGCACGCCCTGGCGAGAGCGCTCGAAGGCTCTCCGATCCGCTGAGAACGGTCACGTCCGGCGACGGAACGCCTTCAGCGCCTTCTGGACCTCGGGATCGTCGGTTCGTTCCGCCATCTCGGCGCGGATCGACCACGGATACGACGGGCTGGGCGTCGGCGCAGGACGCGGCTTCGGGCTCGGCGCCGGCTGGGGCGGCTGATCCTGGACCGGAGGCCGCTGCGGAGGCGGCGTCGGCGCCGGAGGAAGCGCCGGCTGGGCCTTTTCCATCCCGGCGAGCTGGTCGCGTAACTCGGCGATACGCGCCCGGACCTCCAGCTCCTCGTCGCGGAGGCGCCGCTGCAGGTCACGGTGTTCCTTCCGCAACTGCTCGACTCGCAGGCGGGCTTCCGCCTCAATCGCTTCGGCGCGCCTTCTCGCCTCTTCGATGATCTCGGCGGCGCGAGCTTCCGCCTCGGCCCGGGCGACCCGCAAAATCCGGTCGGCTTCGGCGCGGGCGTCGGCGGCTTCGGGCCCGTTCCCGCCCGTCGGCGCGGTTCGGGGCGGGATCTGGTTGGCCCGTTGGACGATCTCGTCGTGGGTGGCGCGGGCCTGGGCGAGGAGGGCGTCGGCCTCCTCCCGAGCGGCGCGCCGTGCCTCTTCGGCCTCGCGCAGCATCTCGGCGGCTTCGGCTTCGGCGGTCCTTCGCAGCTCCTCGGCTTGGGCGACGAGCTGTTCGACCTTGCGCTTCGTCTCCTCCCGCGCCGAGCTGACGATCCGCTCCGCTTCCTGCCGAGCGACGGCCACCAACCGTTCCGCCTCGGCGACGAGCGACTCGATGTGCGCCTTGGCGTCCGGCTGCTCGGATGATTCGGGAGGAGGGACTGCAGGCACGACTTGTTACATCGGCACGCTCGGAGGGCGATCTTCAGGAAAATCCTCCGCAGAACCTGAGAAATCCCCTCGCCTGTCCCTGGGCATGGCTCAGCCGTCGCTTTCCTGTCGGGCCCTGGCCAGCTGCCTCAGCGCATCGAGGTCGATCTGGTGGGCGTCGGCGACGGCCACACGGGCGTCGGTCACGGCGGAGATGGTGGCGGTGCGTCGCCCGCCTTCGAGCCCGGCCATCTCCCCGAGGACCGCACCCGGGCCGACTTCGGCGACGGTCTCCCCGTTCACCTCGACCGCCACCATCCCGTCCAGGATCAGATACAGCTCCGACCCTTCCTCGCCCTGGCGGGTGAGGACGGATCCCGCCGGCAGGCGGCGGATCCGGGGCTTGGTGTCCGCCTGCATGATGCTGGCCGACAGCGACCTCTCGAGCTGGGTCTCGACGTCGGTGACGAGCAGCTCCTGTTCGCGCTCCGCCCATGGGGTGAGTCGATCCTCGATCGACTCGGCCCACGACCGGTAGTCGGCGATGCCGGACTTCTTCACGAGCCTTCCCGAGTCGTCGTAGAACCAGTGGCGGGGAAACGGAGATGCCCCGACCACCTCGTATTCCGATCTGCCGTCGCGGTGGATGGTCAGAGCGAGCGTCGTCCACACCGTCGGCGCCGTGACCCGCACGAAAGGAGGTCGGTTGATCTTGCGGGGCATCGGCGCCCCGGTCCGTCCGCCCGTGGTCTGGACGAACCGCACCCAGCCGTCGCCGAATTCGGGGTCCCGTTGCAGGTCCGGGTACTTCACCGGCGGGAAGGCGAAGCTGCCCACACCGAGGTCGGCGACGGTGCGGCAGATGAGGCCCTCTCCGTCGTAGCCGGCGTCGACGATCTCGCCGTCGGAGACTTCGATCCACGCCGAGAGGCGGTTGGCGAACCTAAACCGACCGGTGGCGTGGAGGTGCTCGAGGTCGGTCAGCTCGTCGGGAGGGGGAGGGTCGTAGTGGGCGATCCCCAGCATGATCGGGATCTTGATGAGCGACATCGGAATCGCCTCCGACGGAATCCACGACACGGAGGTGATCGACGAGCGATAGATGGTCACGGAGGCTCCTGATCGGTCGACGGCCGTGGTGACGATTTTCGTCCGCGCGGTGTCGGCGTGTCGGGATGTTTCGCCTGGTGTCAGCCGGCGCCTTCCCTGGCGTTCCTCAGGGTGAGCCCAGGGGAATCACCCATGGTGCGATCCGTCGCCGTCGTCGACGATGGGGTCATGACGCAGCACAACCAATCCCGTTTGGTCAGGCCCCGCTCCGGGAGGATGGTCGCCGGAGTCGCCGCCGCCATCGCCCGCCAGTTGGGAGTCGATGTCACCTTGGTTCGGCTCGCTTTCGTCGTGTCGCTGTTCTTCGGCGGTCTCGGCGTGCTGGTCTATCTGGCTGCCTGGCTGCTCATCCCCGAAGAGGGACAGGAGCGGTCGACGGCGGAGCGGATCGTCGGCGCCTGATCAGGGCCCGACCAACCAGCCCACCAACGCATGAGACACGAGCCCGGCGGCGAGTATCAGGAACATCGATCGCGTCCTGACCGCCGCCAGGGCTCCCACCACCGCTGCCAGCACCGGCCAGTCGTCGATGCCGGCGGCCGAATCCGTGAGCGCCACCGCCGCCAGTGCCGCGAACAGCGGGGCGGGCAGACGCTCGATCATCACCCCCAGGCGCCCCTCCGGGGCCGGCAGCACCGCCGTGGTAGCCACCCGCGAGGCGTAGGTGATCGCCCCTGCCGCCACGAGGAGGAGCCAGATGTTCACCGCGGCTTCCCCGGGACGCAGACCGCGGCGGCGACCGCCATGCACCCGAGAGCGCCCGCACCCGGCCACACGGCGAGCAACAGCAGCGACGCCGCACCGGCGACGAGGGCGCGGACGACGTCGGGGCGTCGCCGGGCGGTGAGGGCGGCCAGCGCCACGAACAGGACGGGGAACACCACCTCGGCCAGAGACTCGAGATTTCCGAGGTCGGCGCCCATCACGCCGAGCACGGTGCCGGCCACCCAGGCGAGATAGGAGAAGGCGCCGGCGACGAGGAGCGTCCGGCTGGCCGACCCGCCGCTGGCGATGGCCAACCCGGCGGTCTCGTCGACCAGGAACCACGCCCTTCCCATCCGGGCGGCCAGGCCTCCCTCCAGGCGGGGCCGCAGGAGCGCCCCCAACGGCAGGTGGCGGAGGGCGAGTATCGCCACCACTGCCAGCACCGCCAGCCCGCTCGCCCCCGATGCCAGCAGACCCACCAGCGAGAACTGGGCGGCGCCGGAGAACACGATCAGGGAGCTGACGACGGCGGGAACGGGTCCTATCACTCCGCTCGCCGCGGCGCCGTAGATCACCCCGAAAACGCCGATGGCGAGCACCACCGGCACCAGGGAGGCGGCTTCCAGTTGCGTGCGTTCGTTCATTCGCGGGCGGAGAGAGGGGGTGACGCAAGTTACCGACGCCCGAAGAGAGCCACGACCGACTTTTTCCATCGGGTCGGGCGCCGATACCGTTCCGCCCCATGACCGCCTCACTGCTCCAGGTGCCGACCCTCGTCGTCGAGCAGCGTCGCAAGCTGTTCGAGTTGAACAACCAGTACCGCATCTTCGACACCGGCGGCACCCAGATAGGCGTGGTCGAACAGGTCGGGCAGTCGTTCCTGACTTTGCTGGCGCGCATCGGCACGGACCTCGACGTGGCACTGCCCGTCACGCTGCAGGTGCTCGACGCCGCCGGCTCTCCGGTCCTGTCGATACACAAACCCTGGTTCTCGATGCGGCTGTCGGTCTCCCGACCCGACGGGACGGCGGTCGGCTCGATCCACAAGCGGATCCGCATGGGCAAGGCCCGCTTCTCCCTGCTGGACGCTACGGGCAACCAGATAGGTGAGGTCCGGGCCGAGAACTGGCGTGCCAAGGACTTCGCCGTCTACGACGGCTCTTCCAACGAGGTCGCCCGCGTCACCAAGAAGTGGCGCGGGCTCGCCACCGAGCTGTTCACCGACGCCGACACCTACGTCGTAGATCTGACCCCGGCGGCCATCGACCCCCTGCGGACGTTGGCGCTCGCCGCCTCCCTGGCGATCGACGTGGTGCTGAAACAGAAGGACTACTGAGCCAACGCAGGAGGAGACGCTCGATGACCGAACCAGCCGCAGCCGGCAGCGACCCGAAGGCGGTCACCTGGGGAGAGTTCGCCGTCCAGGAGCCCGAGCTCGCCGCGTTCGGGGCCCGGCTCCTCGGTGTCCGGCCTTCCTACCTCGCCACCATCCGCCCTTCCGGCCGCCCGCGCGTGCATCCGGTGACGCCGATCTTCTGCGACTCGGGCTTGTACCTGTTCATGGAGCCGACGTCGCCGAAGGGAAAGGACATCGACCAGCGCGGTTGGTTCGCGATGCACAACGGCGTGCCCGACAACGCCGGCACCGGCGGCGAGTTCTTCCTGAGTGGGCGGGGTCGCTTCGTGGGCTCGCCCGACGTCTGGAGCAAGGTGGCAGAAGCCGCGACATACGAGCCCGCCTCCCACTACGTGCTCTACGAGCTGTTGGTCTCCGAGGCCCGCGCCCGCGGATACGGCGACACCCCGCTGCCCGAACGGCGTTCCTGGAGGGCCTGACCCGTCGTTCCCGGATTCGTTTCGCTGGGGCGCTCGACGGACCGGGCCTCAGGCGAGGACGCGCCGCATGAGGACCCGGGGGAATCCGTCCAGCACCGATTCCGTGTCGGCGACCTTCGTGAAGCCCGCCCTCTCGAAGAGGGCCCGGGTGCCGACGTAGGCCATCGTCAGGTCGACCTTTTCGCCGCGGTTGTCCACCGGGTATCCCTCGACCACGGGCGCACCCTGCTCGCGAGCGAAGTCGACCGCGCCTTGCAGCAGGTGGTGGGAGATCCCTCGGCCCCGGTAGCCGGGCCGCACCCTGATGCACCAGACGCACCACACGTCCTGGTCGTCGATGTGGGGGATCTTTCGGTTGCGGGCGAACGACGTCTCCGCCCGGGGAGCGACCGCGGCCCAACCGACCACCTCGTCGTTCTCGTAGGCGAGCACGCCGATCGGGCCTCGCTCGATGAGCTCCCGGACCTTCTCGCCTCTCGCCGGCCCGACGAGGCTCCGGTTCTCCTTCGACGTGAGCCGATAGCTGAGGCACCAGCAGACGTTGGCGTCGGGGCTCTTCTTCGGGCCCAGCATCGTCGCCACGTCTTCGAAGTCGGTCGCCGGTCGAACCTCGATGGTCATCAGCCATGGATACCACGGGTGCCGGGCTTGTGGGCAGATCGACGTGTCAGTTCGAGCCCTCTCGGGGACGGGACCGGCGGGCCGCCTCCGCGACTCGGTCGAGGAACTCCTGTATGGCTTCGAGTTCGGCGGGGGAGAAGTCGGCGCAGATGTCGGCGAGCGACCGGGCCATCGGACCGTAGAGGCGCCTCAGTTCCCCACCTCTCGTTCGCAACGCCCGGACAACCACCCGGCGACGATCGGACGGGTCGGCGAGCCGCTCCACCCAGCCGCCCGCTTCGAGCCGATCGAGGACGCCTGTGAGCGTCGCCGGATGGATCGACAACTTGCGCACCAGGTCTCTCGGGGAGAGCGGGCCCTCCCTGTCCACCGAGTCGAGGACCTCCAGATCGACCGGCCGCAGCGACACCCGTTCCCCCACGGCCTGGTTGAGCCCGTCCATCGCCGACACCAGGTCCCGGAGGCTCTCCTGGATTCGCTGGATCGGGGCGCGGCTAGTTTTTTCGTTCTTCGAATTATTTGACATTCGTATAATCTGTCAACCGTATGAACACTACCTCGCGGAGGTCGAAGATGAGGTATCTCTCGAGACTGGGGCAGCGGATCTTGGTCACCCTGTTGCGGCTCGGCGCCCCGTTCGGGTCCATGGCCGTCCTCACGGTCCGGGGCCGCAAGACCGGGATTCCGAGGTCCAAGCCGATCGCGGTCGCCCCGCATCGACGCGGGTGGAGGCTGCTCGCCGTGTATGGGGAGGGGGACTGGGTCCGCAATCTCCGTGCCGCTGGAGAAGCGACTCTCCACTTCCGGGGCACGGACATCCCGGTGGTTGCCGCCGAGATTTCGCCCGACGAAGCCGCTCCCATCATCCACTCGACCGTCGCTTCGGCCGGTGCCTTGACCCGGAGAATCGTCGGACGGCACTTCGAGGCGGACCCGCACGATTCGTTGGAGGCGTGGCGAGAAGAAGCGAAGAGGCACCCTCTGTTCTATCTGATTCCGGTCGAACTACCCCAGAGGCGCGCCACTTCCTCGCTCATGATCCTCTCGGGTCTGCTGTTGGCCGGGTTGTGCGGCCAGGTCGTGTTGGCCGGTCTCGGCGCCTTCGGGACGCTGCCCTGGGATGCCCACCGAACCTTCGGTGTCGTCGTGGAAGGAGTGGCGCTGGTCGCCGCGTTGGCTGCGTTCGCCTGTAGGAGGGTGGGGGTGCGCGGGCCCCTCGTCGGGGTCCTTGCTCTCATCATGCTGCAGCACGGAACCGCCACGCTCGGCGGCTGGGCGGGCGGGGCTCATGCCCTGAGTGCGGTGATGATGCTGGGCCTCGCCGCTGTGGTCGTCCGCCGCCTCGCGGTGGATCTGCCCGTACCTGCTGCGCCCCATCTTCGTGTCTTCGAGGAGGTGGCCACCACCGCCGCGTGAGATGGAAAGCTGCAGGTGAGGTGGATAGAGGTGGGCCCCCAGGGACTCGAACCCTGAACCGACGGGTTAAAAGCCCGCTGCTCTGCCAATTGAGCTAGAGGCCCGGGACTGCGCGATGACCCACTAGAAAACGCGCTCGAGAACGCGTCGAAGCAGGCGAGCACTCCTGCTCACCAGTGTAGGACCGTGCCGGTGTCGGGAGGGAGCGCACCGGACTCGACCGATGTGGGCGTACAAGTCCACCGACGTAGTGTGTGGGGGCGTCCATAGATGGCGGGCCAGATGAGGGTGCGAGGAGACGCGAGGAGCGCTTTTGTGCCGACGGTTCTGTTCTTGTGCGTGCACAACGCGGGGCGGTCGCAGATGGCTGCCGGGTTCATGCGGCACCTGGCCGGGGGTCGGGTCGATGTGTTCTCGGGTGGTTCGGAGCCGGCCGACGAGGTGAATCCGTTGGCGGTCGCCGTGATGGCGGAGAGAGGGATCGACATAACGTCCCATCGGCCTCGGGCATGGACGGACGAGACTCTCGCCGCCGCCGACGTGGTGGTGACGATGGGGTGTGGGGATGCATGCCCGGTCCTGCCCGGCAAGCGCTACATCGACTGGGAGATCGACGACCCCGCCGGCGAGCCAATCGAGAAGGTGCGGGCGATCCGAGACGACATCGAGGCTCGGGTCCAGGAGCTCCTGGAAGACCTGCTGGGCGGGGTCAGCTGAGGGTCGGGGCCGGCTGGCGGTCCAGGATCGTGCGGACGAACTGGGCGCGTTCGGGGGCGATCGAGAACCACGCCCATTTGCCCCGCTGTTCCCGGGTGACGAGCCCGGCTTTGGCCAGCACCGACAGGTGGTGGCTGACGGTGGCCTGGCTGCGGCCTATCGGGTCGATCAGATCGCAGGCACAGACCTCGCCTTGCGGTACCGAGGCGATGATGCTCAGCAGCCGCAGCCGCACCGGGTCGGCCAGCACCTTGAAGTCGGCGGCCAACTCCTCGGCTTCTGCGGGCGAGAGCGCCTGGTCGGTTACCGGTGTGCAGCAAGAGGTGGTCTCCACGCTTCCGAGTCTACATATTGACGGGTATCGATGCATCCGGTACGCTTCGATCTCCGTCGATACGAGAGAGGACCATGGATGAGCGAGTCGACCGACATCCGGGAGAAGGTGCGTGAGCGGTACGCCGTGGCCGCCACCTCCGGGTCATGTTGCGGTGGTGGCGACTGCGGCCCGGCCGACGCCAGCCTGGACGTCGACCTGACTGCCGGCGCATACTCGGAAACCGAGCTCGAGACGTTGCCGGACGGCGCCAGAGAAGTCAGCCTGGGTTGCGGCAACCCAACCGCGGTCGCCGACCTGAAAGAAGGCGAAGTCGTCCTCGACCTGGGATCGGGAGGCGGCATCGACGTCATCTTGTCGGCACGGAGAGTGGGCCCGACCGGATTCGTCTACGGGGTGGACATGACCGACGAAATGCTCGAGGTCGCCCGCCGCAACGCCGCCGAAGCCGGAGTCACCAACTTCGAGTTCATCGAGGGGTACATCGAAGACATCCCCCTCGACGACGCCACCGTCGATGTCGTCATCTCCAACTGCGTCATCAACCTGTCGGCCGACAAACCCGCCGTCATCTCAGAGATCGCCAGAGTCCTCAAGCCCGGCGGCCGCATCGGGATCTCCGACGTCGTCGCCGACGACTCCCTCACCCCCGAAGAACGAGCCGAGAGAGGCTCCTGGGTCGGATGCATCGCCGGGGCGCTCTCGTACTCGGAGTACCGCCAACTGCTCGAAGAAGCCGGGTTCGTCGACATCACCATCCAGGCCACCCATCAGGCCACGGACGGGATGGACTCGGCCATCATCAAAGCGACCAAACCCGGCCCTGCGGCCAAAGGGCCCCAACGGATATAGCGCCCTGTCGTCGCGGTTCGCCTAGGGTCGGATACCGAGGGATCCCTCTCGTCGAATGCGGAGATCCGAGTCGCGCCCCTGCGGGTGCTTCCCAAGTCTGTGCCGCTCACCCGGGGGAGCCGTCGGCCAGGGACCGATGAATCTCGAGTCGCCGAGACGTCGACCCTGGAAAACCGCCATAGGAGGCTCAGTGGGCACTTTGACAGTCACCGAATTCATCACCCTCGACGGCGTGGCCCAGGCGCCCAGCCATCCCGACGAGGACACGGAGAACGGGTTCCGCTTCGGAGGATGGCAGGCACCGCTCGAGAGCCCCGAGAACGACGGCGTCGTGTTCGAGGAGGCACAGAGGACAGACGCCCTCCTCCTCGGTCGCAAGACCTACGACATCTTCGCCGGCTACTGGCCCTTCGCTCCTGAGGAGATCCCCTTCACCGGGTTCCTCAATTCCCTGCCGAAGTACGTTGCGAGCCGGACCTTCTCCGAGCCTCTGTCGTGGCAGAACTCACAGCTCCTGTCCGGTGACCTGGCAGAGAGCGTCGGCCGGCTGAAGAGCCGCTACGAAGAGGTCGCCGTAATCGGCAGCCTCGATCTCGTCCAGTCGCTTTTGGAACTGGGGTTGGTCGACCGGCTGAACCTGTGGCAGTACCCGATCGTGCTCGGCGCCGGCAAGCGGCTCTTCGGCGACGGGACCGTCCCATCGGTGCTGGACCTCGTCGACTCGACGGTCTACGGGAACGGCCTCGTCCACCTGGTCTACGAGCTGGCCGGTCCCCCCACCTTCTCCTCGATGGGCTGACGCTCCCCCCTGAAGCGAACCGCAGGCAGCCTCGCTTTCATCTTGCGATTGGTAGCATTAATGCTATAGTTCGTCGCATGAGTAGGCGGCCACGTAGTGAAGCTGACATCGTCTACAACCGGATCGCCGTGTTGCGGGCCGAGCGCGACGTCACCCGCAAGGACCTGGCCGATGAGGTCGGCGTCCACCCGCAGACGATCGGCTACATCGAGCGCGGCGAGTACAGCCCGTCGCTCGCCTTGGCGCTGCGCATCGCCCGCTTCTTCGGCCTTCCGGTCGAGGCTGTGTTCTCTCTGGAACCCCTGCCGCCGTTGAGCGAGACCGTGTATGGGAGGACCGGATGACTGATCGTTCCGCAACACGAGACATGGAGAGGAGCTATCTGGCCCGGAGGTACGACGACGACCGCTTCGCCTGGACGAGGACGAGGCGCGTTCGGCGCCGCCTCGTGGTGGCGGAGGCGGTCCTGGTGACGGCTCTCGTCGTGGTCACTTTCGCCGCCGCCGCGGTCGGTGCCGAGCGGGGCTGGCTGGGTTGGCCGTGGACCGTCGCCCTTTTGGGGTTCGTCCCCCTCCACGGGCTCCTCAACCTGGGCATCCGCGGCCTGTACGACCGCAGCGGCTCGACCATCGACGAGCACCAGCGGCGGCTCCGCGACGAGTCCTACATCGCCGTTCGCTGGCCGGCCACGTTCCTGACGCTGGGCGCGGTGGTGGCCGTGTACGTCGCCGCATGGATGGGCGACGCACCCCGCGGCCTGATGGCCGGCTTCCTGTTGTGGTTCCTCGCCATCCTCGTGCCGTACTGGCACCTGGCTTGGACCCTTCCCGAAGAGGCCTGAGGTCAGCCGCTCCGTGCCAGGGCCCAGGCGGTCATAGTGTCGACGTAGCCCGGCGCCCACTCCCTTTCGCCGCCTGGGCCCTCGACCATGATCCAGTGGTCCGCAGCCGGGAACACGACGACGGTGACGTCGCGGTTCCCGGCTGCGGCCAGTCCTTCCCGGAACACCCGCTCACTCTGCGCGACCGGGACCAGGGGGTCGTTCTCGCCCCAGATCAGAAGAGTGGGGCACCGCATCGACTCTACGGCCGGGAGGGGATCGTGGTCTCCGATGAGGGCGAAGAACGACAGGAACTCCGGGTCCGTGAGCAACTCCTCGTGGAAGTACCGGTAACGCGGATCGTCCACCGCGAGGTCGGCGGCGATGCCCGCCGGCGGGTCTCCGCGTCGCAGCCGCTCGACCAAGCTCCAGTAGGCGGCGGTGGCCCGATCGATCGTGTCCTGCGGCTCGCCGGCCATTCGCATCCGCTGCTGCAGGCTCACCGCCTCCTGCTCGAAAGGGCTCACGTCTGCCGACGACACCAGCATCGCGAATGCCACGGACGGATCCTGGCCGGCGGCCAGGGGCACGACCCAGCCCCCTTGGCTGGCTCCCCACAGCCCCACTCTCCGGGAATCGACGCCGTTTTGGCGTCGCAGCTTCTCCAACGCCGCGGCTGCGTGGCGCGCTCGGTCGGGGAGCGTCTGGCTCCGCCAGTCGCCTGCGGTGTCGCCGCAGCCGGGCTTGTCGTAGGTGAGGACGGCGAAGCCGGCGTCGAGGAACCAGGGAGGCTGAGGTCCGAAATCGTGGCGGTGGGACGGCCCGGACCCGTCGACGAACACGACGCCCGGCACCGGTTTCGAGGCCGTGGCAGTCGCTGGGAGGCGGATGCACACGGCGACGTCGAGCCCGTCGACGTCCATCTGCGTTTCGATCTCGCGGACCTCCATGCCCAGCGAGTGATACCCGTCGCGCGGTGCCCTCGCAACGAAGAGACGCCGGTGTGTTTGGATGGCGGCATGGGCCCTGCCGACCGTCGTCAGGCCGATGCCGTCACCGAGCAGGTGGTTCGAGTCCTCGAGGACGCGCTCGTCGGCGTGTACCTGTACGGGTCGGCCGTCCTGAGCGAGCTCCGGCCCCACAGCGACCTCGACCTCCTGGCCATCGTCGACCGGCCGACCACCTCCGGCCAGAGGAGGGCGCTCCGCGACGCCTGCATGGAGCTGTCCGCACCGCCCGGCACCCAGGGAGCCGGCCGGCCGGTCGAGCTCACGGTCGTCCAGGCTCCGAAGCTGCGCCCGTGGGCCTGGCCGCCGGTGAGGGAGTTCCAGTTCGGGGAGTGGATGAGAGGCGATTACGAGGAGGGCTTCGTCCCCCGGCCGGGCGCCAACTACGACCTCGCCGCGGTGATCGCCACCGCCTTCACCGCCTCGGAGCCGCTCGTGGGCCCGCCACTGTCCTCGGTGATCGACCCGCCGACCCACGAGGAGCTCGTGACGGCCATGCTGGAGTCGCTTCCCGCGCTGCTCGCCGACCGCGAAGAGGACACGGTCAACGTCCTCCTCACCCTGGCCCGCATGTGGCACACCGTCGAGACGGGACGGGTGACCAGCAAGGACGAGGCGGCGCGGTGGGCGATGGAGCGGCTCCCCGAGGAGATGCGCCCGCCACTCGAGGCAGCCCGGGCGATCTATCTCGGGTTGTGAAGTCGGCGCGGCCGGGTCAAGAGGTCTCCCGGGCGACGAGCGACACGCCCAGCGAGACGTCACGCCTCGTCGCCGACGGATCGGACAGGCGCTCGAGGAGGAGCTGGATCGCCACCAGCCCCGACTCCTCGAAAGGCTGCTCCACGGTCGTCAAGCCGATCGCCTTCGCCAGATCGGAGTTGTTGAACCCGACGATCGCCAGCTCTTGGGGGACCTCGATCCCCAGCTCCCGCGCCGCCCTGAGGATCCCGCTGGCGAGCAGGTCGTCGTGAGCGAAGACGGCTGTCGGCCGATCGGGGCCCTCGAGGAGGTCGAGGCCCTCGTCCACCGCGGCGTCGAAGCTGTAGGGGATGTTTCGCACCTCTGGCGGTGTGGGCAGGGCCGACCGAAACCCTTCGAGCTGCAAGAGGGACTGGGACGGGTAGTCGTGCTCCTGGCGGTGCCCCACGTAGGCGAAACGCTGGTGCCCCCGTTCCAACAGGTGCCTGGCGACCATCCGCCCGCCGCCGACGTGGTCGATCAACACGTTGGTGAACCCCTCGTGGGGGATCTCCACCATCACCGTCGGGATCTCCTGGTCGGTGAGCCGGTGGGCGATCTCCTCGTCGATCGGGACCGACATGATGATCAAGCCATCGACCCGTCTCGTCAGCGGCAGGCTCACGAGCTTCGAGGTGGCCGCCGAGGCTTGGTCGAACACGACGATCTCGTGGCTGTGGCCGGCCGCGCCATTCAACACTCCCTTGAGCCGCAGGGCGAACGGCTCGGGGAAGGAAGTGAAGGGGGCGATCACGCCGATCCGCCCCACCCCCCGACGGGCACGGATCACGGCTTCGGTCTTGGGGACGTAACCCAGCTCGTCGACGGTCGCCATGATCCGCTTGAGGGTCTCTTCGCTGACCCGTTCCGGGGCGTTGAACGCGAGTGAGACGGTCGAGATGCTCACTCCCGCCTTGACGGCGACGTCGTAGATCGTCGGGGCCACGTTCAAAGACTTCTTGACACGCTGTGAGCCGTCAAGCATAGTTATCGAAGTGCTTCGATCGAAGCGATAGGACGAGGAGGATGAAGATGCCTAGGGGCAATGGGCGCCTCGAATGGCGGGGCGCTTTTCGCAGATGGGGGGCTCTGGCATTGGTGGCCGTTCTCGCGGCCGCGTGTGCCGGTCCCGGCGCACAGTCGACCACGACGGCCGAGCCCGACGAGCCCGAAGAGACCCCGACCACCGTGTCGGATGCCACGGAGACCACCTCTCAGGACTCGTCGTCGTCGACGACCGAGGTCCTGGCTGAGGGCCCCAGCTGCGGCACCGACGAAGTGGTGCTCAACGCCTACTTCGAGACGGGTTTCGACCTGCCGTTCGAGCTGGCTGAGGAGTTCAGCAACCAGTTCCCGAACGTGACCTGGGACATCAAGCAGGACCAGTTCACGAACCTGATGAACGCGACGCCGAGGCTCCTCTCGGGCGACAACCCGCCGGACCTCATCCGGCTGCCGTCCATGGTCTCGCTCGTCCACGACGGGCTGTTGAAGAACCTGGACGACTACGCAACCGCGTTCGGCTGGGACGAGTGGCCGCAGTCGCAGCTGCTCCAGAACCGCGTCGCCGAGGACGGCACCCGGGGCTCCGGCTCGCTGTACGCGATGGGCCTCAACCACAGCCTCACCGGCGTGTTCTACAACAAGGAGCTGGCCGCCCAGGTCGGCATGACCGAGCCGCCCGCCACGGTCGAGGAATTCGATGCCCTGCTCGCCGCCGCCAAGGAGCAAGGCCTGCAGCCGATCATGGCGTGGAACGCCACGGCGAGCGGTGGCGGTCTCGCCTTCCCGCTCCAGCACCTGATGGCCGCCTACGGGCCCATCGAGCCGATCAACGAATGGATCTTCCAGAAGCCTGGGGCGAACATCAACACCGAGTCGAACCTCGCCGCCGCCGAGCACCTGCAGCGGTGGATCGAAGCCGGCTACTTCCCCGAGGACGTCAACGCCATCGAATACACCGACGCCAACGCCCGCTTCCGGGCCGGCGAGGGTGTGTTCATCTTCAACGGCGACTGGGAGAACGCGGTCTACGACAGCGAGATGGGCGACAACGTCGGGTTCTTCCTGTTCCCGCCGCTCGAGGAAGGCGGACAGGTCGCCGCGATGTCGGCGCCCCTGACCTTCGGGATCGCCACGAACGCGCCGAACGCCGACTGCGCCGCCTTCTTCTTCAACTGGGTGGCCACCAACGAGGTGGCGCGGCAGATCAACGTGGACGTCGGCGGCTCGAACCCCGGCGGCCCGGCCGATCTGCCCATCCCGCCGGCGGCCGCGCCCATCACCAACGAGACCCTGGCGGCGGGCGCCGAGGTGGCCAAGGCGAACGGCCAGATGGACTTCATCGCCAACGCCACCGGCGCCATCTTCGCCGAGGGATGGACTCCCGAGCTCCAGGAGATGGTCGGTGGCCTCCAGGACGCCGCCGGCCTCCTCGAGGCGGTCCAAGCGGAGTACGAGAACCAGCTCGGACGCTGACCCTGGACTCCGAGGACAAACTGTCCCGGGATGAGGCCCGACTCACAGCCGCCAACCGAACCGGCTAGCAGCGACCGGCCGACCCTCCCCCGCCGGAGGGTCGGCCGTCGCCGGCTAGAAGGCTCGAGATTGGCCGGATGGGCGTTCGTGGTGCCGGCCCTCGTCATGTACGGGCTGTTCGTCCTCCAGCCGCTCTTCCTCACGATCCAGTACTCGTTCTACGACTGGGACGGGGTGGGCCCGGGGGAGTGGGTGGGCTTGGACAACTACGTCCGGGTGTTCACGGACTCCGATCTGTTGGGGCCGATCTTCAACTCGTTTCGGCTCCTGATCTTCTTCAGCGTCATCCCGGTCACGCTGGGGGTCGTCACCGCCAGCCTCATCCACCGGATCGCCTCGACACGGTTCGGCTCGGTGGCGACGACAGTGATCTTCCTCCCGCAGGTGATCCCGCTGGTCGCCTCCGGGATCATCTGGGGATGGCTCCTGGCCCGGCCGGGGGTGGTCAACCAGATCCTCGAAGCGATCGGTCTCGGAGGCATCGCCCGGGCATGGCTGGGTGACTTCGGAACGGCCCTGCCTGCCGTCGGCATGATCGGCATCTGGGTGTTGCTGGGGTTCTGCACCGTCCTGCTGCAGACCGGGATGGCCAAGATCAACCCCGAGCTGTACGAGGCGGCCCGTCTCGACGGGGCGGGATGGTGGGCGGAGCTGCGGGCGGTGACCCTGCCCGGCATCAAGTACGAGATCGGAGTCTGCCTCACCGTCACCGCCATCGCCGCCCTCGCTGCCTTCGACATCGTGTACGTGTCGACCGGGGGCGGGCCGGGGCGCTCGACCCAGGTGCCGGGGATCAAGATCTACATCGAGGCGTTCCTCCAGCGGAGGGTGGGTCTCGCATCGGCCCTGGCCGTGGCGCTCGTCGTCCTCGTGCTCGCCGTGATCCTGCCCGTCCAACGACTCACCCGCGAGGACCAGACGTGATCGCCACACGGACCGAGAAGTACATCGGCCACCTGTTCCTGGCCGCCCTGATGCTCTTCACGGTCCTGCCTTTCGTGAGCATCTTCTTCACGGCCCTCCACCCGTCCGGGTCGCTGCCGAGCGGCCTCGAATGGCCCGACGAGCCCCAATGGGGCAACTTCGTGGAGGCGTTTCGGGTGGCGGAGATGGGAGAGCTCGTCGTCTCCAGCTCCCTGATCGTCATCGGGGTGGTTCCCGTGTCGCTCGCCTTCTCGACCATGGCGGGCTTCGCCATCGGGCTCCTCCGTATCCCCGGCGCCCGTTGGCTCCTCCTCCTGTTCATCTTCGGGCTGACCCTTCCCTTCGAGGGGATCGTGATCCCGCTCTACTACCTCGCCCGCGAGATCGGGATCCTCAACACCCGCCTCGCCATAGTGCTGCCTTTGATCGGCCTGTTCATGCCGTTCGGCGTCTTCTGGATGCGCGCCCACTTCGCCAACATGCCGAACGAGATCACCGAGAGCGCTCGTGTCGACGGGGCGTCTACGTGGGACCTGTTCCGGCGGATACACCTCCCCCTGGCACGAGGCCCGATCGCCTCGCTGGCGATCTTGCTGTCGATCTGGACGTGGAATCAGTTCCTTCTGGCGTTGGTGTTGGTGGAGGATCCGACGCAGCGGACGATGGCGGGAGCCCTGGGCGCGTTCCAGGGCCACTACGCCACCGACATCCCCCTGCTGTGTGCAGGCACGATCGTGATCCTGCTCCCCACCTTCGTGATATTCGTCGTGCTCCAAAGGCAGCTCGTGACGGCCCTGCTCCAAGGCTCGGTGAAGGGCTGAGAGGAGGTTGATGTATGCATCCGCATGAGGGCCCGGGTTCGCGCCGTATCGAGCTGCGCGACGGCAGAGTCGTCCAAGGGACGGTGGCCGAGGGCTTCGAGCCCGTGTTGGAGACGTTCGTCGAGAACTTCCACCGCCGCCACGACCTGGGCGCGGCGTGCGCCGTCTACGTCGACGGTGCCCCCGTCGTGGACCTGTGGGGCGGAGTGGCCGACTCGCGGTCGGGCCGGCCGTGGGACCACGACACCGGCGCGGTGATCTTCTCGTGCACGAAAGGGGTCCTGGCCATCTGTGTGTACATGCTGGTCCAGGAAGGACGCATCTCCCTCGACGCCCCGGTCGCCGACTACTGGCCCGAGTTCGGCCGGCAGGGAAAGGACGAGGTCACGGTTCGGACGGCGATGAGCCATCGCGCCGGGCTGGCCAGCCTCGACCCGGACTTCACGTTGGGTGAGGTCCTCGCCTGGGAGCCGGTGATTCGGGCGATCGAGGAGCAGCGTCCGCACCACCCGCCCGGGGCGGGCCACGTGTACCACGCCTTCACCTACGGCTGGATCGTCGGCGAGATCATCCGCCGGGTCACGGGGATGCTCCCCGGCGAGTATTTCCGACACGCCATCGGGGACCGGCTGGGGCTGCGCACGTGGATCGGCTTGCCCGCCACGGAGGGGAGCTCGGTCGCCTGGATGGAGCCGCCCCTTCCCGACGAGGACTCCGAGCCGGCCCGTCAGGCGGCGTGGGTGCGCGAGACGAACCCCGTCGTCGATCGGAGCCTGACCATGGGTGGGGCGTTCGCCTTTCCCGCCGAAGACGGATACGTCACCTTCAACTCCCCGGAGATCCAGGCCGCCCAGGTGCCCGGCGCCAACGGGATCAGCAGTGCCTGCTCGCTGGCGCGTCTGTACGCCGCCTGTGTGTCGCCGGTGGACGGCTCGCCTCTCTTGCGACCCGAGTCCATAGACGACGCCATCCGGGTCCAGTCCGCTGGCCCCCAACTGACGGGGGCGCCGGATGACGGGACACGTTGGGGCACCGGATTCCAGCTCGCCTCTCCTCCGACCTGTCCGATGCTGGGCCCGGCCAGCTTCGGGCATGCGGGGGCGGGGGGTCAGCTCGCCTTCGGCGACGCCTCTCACCGGGTGGGCTTCGCCTACCTCAGCAACCAGATGGGCGGATACGGCGACGCCCGCGCGAAGGAGCTGACCGAAGCGCTGAGACAGTGCCTGACGAGAGGCACCTGACGGATCGCCCTGGTGCTTAGCCGTGCCCCGGCGAGTCGTCCATCACGCCCCCCGGTCGTAGACTCGCCGCCATGACGGGCGGCGGCCGCGAGCGTTCCGGGACAGACTGCGTCTTCTGTGCCATCGTCGCCGGCGAGCTGCCTTCGACCACCATCGCCGAGAACGACAGGGCTATAGCGTTCATGGACATCAACCCGGTGACGCCGGGTCACGCTCTGGCCGTCCCCCGGGCACATTCCACCGACCTGCTCGATGTCGACGGAGAAGACCTGGCGGCGTGCGTCGAGCTGGCGCGGGAGGTCGCCCGGCGAGCCACCGAGCGGCTAGGGGCGGATGGCATCAACCTCCTCAATTGCACGGGAGAGGCGGCGTGGCAGAGCGTGTTCCACTTCCACGTCCACGTCATCCCCCGCTACGCCGACGACACCGACAGGGACGCCATCGGGTTGCCCTGGCGGACCCTCTCCACGAACCCCGAGGAGATCGCACGGATCGGAAAGCTCTTGTCGTGAGTTCTCAGGATGCGGCGACGAGGTCGTGGGTGATGGCGGCCGCGGCCGTCGATCCGGCGGCGATCGCACGCGCGACGCTCGCCATGGGGCTCGTCAGGTCGCCCACCGCCCAGACTCCGGCGACACTGGTCGCGCCTACCTCGTCGACACGGATGTGGCCCGACGGCGTGGTCGCCAGGTCGAGCGACGAGAAGAGCTGCGGCTGACGGAACCTGTGGGGAGCCGCAACCATCAGTCCTCGAAGCGGCAGCCGGGTGTCGTCGGCGAGAGTCACGTAGGCGATGTCTCTCCCGGGCCCATCCAAGGACACGACTTCGCCATCGACGATCCGAATCCCGCGTGCTTCGAGTCGCTCGACCTCCTCATCGGTGAGGTCTGTCCCATGGGTGATCAGGGTCAGGTCGTTGGTCCAGCGGTGGAGGAGGAGCGCCCTCTCGGCAGGGCCTCCCAGCACTCCCAGCGGCTGGTCCCGGTGCTCCCACCCGTGACAGAACGGGCAATGGAACACACTGGCTCCCCAGCGCTCCTCGAGTCCGTCGATCGACGTAAGGGTGTAGGCCATCCCCGTTGCCAAGAGCAACCGGTCGGTGAGGACAGGGTCGCCGTCGCCGAGCTCGAGACGCCACCGGGGAGTGCCTTCGGAGTGGATCGCCTCGACGGTGGCCCTCCTTCGTGTGATGGTGGGATAGGCCGCCAACTCTTCGGAGGCTCTGCGGTAGAAGTCGGCTGGCTCGGTGCCGTCGTTGCCGAGCAACCCGCCGATGCCGGTGGATGGGGAGTTGGAAGGCCTCCCCGCATCTATCAGGGTCACGTCGGCGCGGGCGCGGCCGAGGACCAGGGCGGCGGACGAGCCGGCCGCACCGCCGCCCACTATCACGACGTCGGGGTTTCGCTGTTCGTTCATGCCGTCGAACGTAGGGCTTGATCGCCGCCTCAGCAAGAGGTATTGCCGAATCGGCAAAGCGATCACTCGCGGAGATGCGTGCGCTCTCCGTGGTGGTCGAAGATCGTGATGATCTCGGCAGGACCCTCGAACCCGGCCATCGAATGCGGCGTCATCGTGTCGAACTCGGCAGCCTGGCCGGCGCGCACGATGTGGTCCTTTCCTCCCAAACGAAGCAGAACGGCGCCTTCGATCACATAGAACCAGTCGCGGCCGGGATGCACCTTCGGCTCCGGCGGCTTCTTTCGCGCCGGTAGGCGGATCTTCGCCACCGTCCGGCCGGACGGGTCGTCGGGCCGGGTGAGCATCCAGTAGGTGGATCCCTGAACCGAATCCTTCGTCGGGCGGATGACGACGTCTTCGGCCTCGTCGTCGATCAAGAGCTCGTCCACCGTGGTCTCGAGCGCCCGGGCCAGGGCGACCAGGTGATCCAGCGCCAGTCGTCTCCGCCCGGTCTCGATTCGGCTGATCGTGGACGCGCTGATGTGGGAGCGCCTCGCCAGCTCCTCGAGTGACCAACCTCTGGCGAGTCGCAACGAACGGATCCGGTGGCGGGTCGCTTCCTCGACGTGATCTTGCGTCACCGGCACGATGATATGCCGGGGAGGCCAGCGATCACCGCCAGCCGAGCTCGGGGGCGACGTATTTGACGATGCCCTCCAGCACGTGGGCGTTGTATTCGACCCCAAGCTGGTTCGGGATCGTCAGGAGGAGCGTGTCGGCGGCGGCGATCGCCTCGTCCTTCTTCAGCTCCTCGACCAGTTTGTCGGGCTCGGCGGCGTATGTGCGGCCGAAGACCGCCCGGGTGTTCTCATCGATGTAGCCGATCTGGTCCCGGTCCTGGCGCCCGACTCCGAAGTAGGCCCAGTCCCGTTCGTCGACCAGCGGGAAGATGCTGCGGCTCACCGACACCCTCGGCTCCCGAGCGTGGCCGGCTTCGGCCCACGCCTCCCGGAAGATGGCGATCTGTTTCGCCTGCTGGATGTGGAGGGGCTCACCCGACTCGTCCCACTTCAGCGTGGAGCTCTGCAGGTTCATTCCCAGCTGGGCCGCCCAGCGGGCGGTCTCGTTGGAGCCGGACCCCCACCAGATCCGGTCCCGCAGCCCCTCGGAGTGGGGCTCGAGGCGGAGCAGCCCGGGAGGGTTGGGGAACATGGGCCGGGGGTTCGGCTCGGCGAATCCCTCGCCCTTCAGCAGCTCGAGGAACACCTTGGTGCGCTCCCGGGCCATGTCGGCGTCGGTCTGTCCCTCAGGCGGGTTGTACCCGAAGTAGCGGAAGCCGTCGATGACCTGCTCGGGAGAGCCGCGGCTGATCCCCAGCTGGAGCCGGCCGCCGGAGATGAGGTCCGCCGCCCCGGCGTCCTCCACCATGTAGTAGGGGTTCTCGTAGCGCATATCGATGACAGCGGTGCCGATCTCGATACGCGACGTGCGGGCGCCGATGGCGGCGAGCAACGGGAACGGCGACGCCAGCTGGCGGGCGAAGTGGTGCACCCGGAAGTAGGCGCCGTCGATGCCGATCTCTTCGGCGGCCTCGGCCAGTTCGATCGACTGGAGCAGGGCGTCTCTTGCAGTGCGGGTGTGGGAACCGGGGACGTCGCCCCAGTGCCCGAACGAGAGAAATCCAATGCGTTTCACAGTCGATTCAACCCCTGGCATTCCGCGTCATTCCCCATTCGACCACAACCCGAGTGCGTGTGCCGCGCTCGCGCGGTCGACGGCGTGACAAGAGCCTCTGTGTCGGTCTTCTGCGATAGAAGGGTTCACAAAGCGCAACTCGGTGCTACGGTCTGACAGCGGCTAAACCGCACAAGGGGGGTATGCCTGCATGCCGATCAGCTCGTTGGTACGCACGCGCCGTTGGACGGTCGTCGTGGTCATGTCGGTCCTCGTCGGGTCGATCGCAGCTCCGAGTATGGGAGCGGAAGGGTTCGAGGACGTCCCGCCCGGCCACACCTTCGCCGAAGACATCGAATGGCTAGCCGATAAGGGGATCACTCGGGGTTGCAACCCGCCGACCAAACACCCGGTTCTGTCCGGATGATCTGGTGACCCGGGCTCAGATGGCGGCGTTTCTGGTGAGGGCGCTGGGTTTGCCGCCGGCCCCGGATCAGGATTTTCGTGATTCTGGGGGGACGTTCAAGGCGGATATCGATTCTTTGGCGGCTGCGGGGATCACACGGGGCTGCAACCCACCGACCAACGACCGGTTCTGTCCGGATGACTACGTGACTCGGGGTCAGATGGCGGCGTTTCTGGTGAGGGCGTTGGGTTTGCCGCCGGCCCCGGATCAGGATTTTCGGGATTCTGGGGGGACGTTCAAGGCGGATATCGATTCTTTGGCGGCTGCGGGGATCACTCGGGGCTGCAACCCGCCGACCAACGACCGGTTCTGCCCCGAGGAACTCGTGACCCGAGGCCAAATGGCAGCATTCCTCCACCGGGCGCTGACCGCTACGACCAGGGCGATCGACGTGAGTGTCGGCCACTTCCACGCCTGTGCCGTCTCCGAAGAGGGACGGGTCTACTGCTGGGGCTCGAACCGCGATGGTCAGCTCGGTGTGCCCGAGACCTCTTCCTCTTCCGTTCCCCTCCAGGTACCAGGGCTGGCGAACGTGATCGGTGTCTCGGCGGGCGGCAGCCACACCTGTGCCACCACCGAATCGGGGCAGGCCTACTGCTGGGGCCAAGGGGCCAACGGCCGCCTCGGTACCGGAAGCAACGAATCGACCTCGACCCCGAAGCGGGTCGTCGGGCTCACGAACGTCGTCGCCGTCGAGGCGGGTGAGAACTCCACCTGCGCCCTGAGGGACAACGGCAGGGTGTATTGCTGGGGATTCGGAGAGAACGGACGCCTCGGCCACGGGAGCAATGCCTCGAGCAACACACCCGTTCAGGTGACCGGTATCACAGATGCGGTCACCCTGAGCGTCGGCTACAGCCACGCGTGTATCACTGACGAATTCGAGGAGGCATGGTGTTGGGGCGACACGGGCCGTTTCGGCAACGGGACCGCCGGCACGGGAGTCTCCTCGAGACCGGTGAAGGTCGACCTGGCTTCCGTCTTAAAGGCTGAAGCCGGCATCCGGCACACCTGTGCACTGGTCTTGGAAGGCGGCCTGCGCTGCTGGGGCTACAACCAAGCCGGGCAGCTCGGGTTGGGCGACAGGGCAGTACGCGACCGGCCGAGGACGGTATCCGGGATGGGGGCTGTCCTCGACGTGTACGCCGGCCACTACATGTCCTGTGCCCTCAACGCCGAGGCGGACGTGTACTGCTGGGGAACCAACAGGAACGGCACGCTCGCCATCGGGTCGCGAGGCGAAGACGTCCTCGTCCCGAAGAAGACTCTCCTCGACCGTGTGGCGCTGCTCGACGTGGCCTACAACAACGGCTGCGCCGTGTCGGTCGACGGGGAAGTGAGCTGCTGGGGCGACAACATGCTGGGACAGCTGGGTATCGGCACGACCGGCGGCGTCCATCCCTCGCCGCGGCGAGTCCTCCTCCTGCGCTGACCCCCACGGATCGCCGGATCAGTGACGTCCCCGGCCGCGTGCCGGGGACGTCCGCGTAGTCCAAGTGACGCGCTGACTCCTCCTGTCAGGATGGCGGAGAGGGACGCCGCTCGCAGAGGAGGAGCCGAGGATGCCCGCGTCCGACGAGGACGTGAAGTCTGATCGTCTTCGCCTGTGAGGCGGGCATAGGCAGCAGCCCGATGGGCGCCAATCAGCTCAAGAAGTTGGTGAAAAGGCGAACCTGGATGTGCAGGTCATCCACGTTCCCGTGCATCAGATTCCGCCTGACACCGACGTGATCGTCACCCATATCGGTGGGTCGTCATCAACCGCGACGAGCTGTTTGCAGCCAACACCCTCTCCATAGGGTCGAAGGCCAGCATCCTCGACGCCGGCGGGTCGATCCACAAGGCAGCCGACGTTCCCCGTCGGAAAGCCTGAGGCGAGTACCCTTTGTCACGGAAGATGTCACAAAGTCGCTCCGGGCGGTGTCTCCATGTCGTAAGCGAAACGACAGGAGGTCATCGTGTCGAGCAATACGCGTATCCCGTCCACAGAGGTCACCGGCCTGTACGGGATGGTTATCCGGCGGTTCAGCGAGCGCCTGTTGGGCCACATGCCCGAGCAGGTGGGCGTCTACTGGCACAACCCCAAGATCCTTCGGTTCTTCATGGGACTCGGCCGAAAGTCCCAGAAGTGGCATGAGTGCGACGAAAACCTGAAGTCCCTTGCCCACATGGCCGTCTCATCAGTGGTCGGTTGCAGTTGGTGCCTCGACTTCGGCTACTTGATGGCCCACAACTCGGGCCTGGACGAAGCCAAAGTTCGGGAGGTGCCGAAGTGGCGGGAATCCGATGTCTATACGCCTCTGGAGCGCGATGTTCTCACCTACGCCGAGGCGATGTCGCACACCCCTCCCACGGTCACAGACGCCCTGGTCGAGCGGCTCAGTGAGGCGATCGGCGAGGCGGCGCTGATCGAGCTGACCGCCTTCATCGGCCTCACCAATGTGACCACGAGGATGAACGTGGCCCTCGGCATCCAGTCGCAGGGGTTCGCAGCCTCGTGTGGACTGCCACCGCTGGCTAGCCCATCGGGGAACGTAGCCTCGTCGACATGACCGAAGACCCGTTCGTGACCCATCGGCGCCTTCTGTTCACGGTGGCGTACGAGATCCTCGGGTCTGTCTCGGATGCAGAAGACGTTGTCCAAGAGACCTGGCTGCGCTGGTCGGATGTGGATCAAGACGAGGTGCGTGATCCCAGAGCCTATCTGGTGCAGGTGGTCACCCGGCAGGCTCTGAATCGGCTCCGGTCGCGAGCGCGGCGGCGGGAGGAGTACGTCGGCGAGTGGCTGCCGGAACCGGTGTTGACCAGCCCCGATGTCGCCGAAGACGTAGTGCTCGCCGAGAGTGTGTCGATGGCGATGCTGACGGTCCTCGAGACACTGAATCCCACCGAACGGGCGGTGTTTGTGCTGCGAGAGGTGTTCGACGTGCCCTACGACGAAATCGCGGCGGCTATCGAGAAGAGTCCCGACGCCGTCCGTCAGATCGCCCACCGGGCACGACGTCACGTCGGGGCCCGTCGGCCCCGAATCGAGGTCCGACACAACGAGCAACGCCGGGTGGTCGAGAGATTCATCACGGCGGCGAAATCGGGCGATCTCTATGGATTGATGGAAGTGCTGGCCCCCGACGTGGTGATGGTCACCGACAGTGGCGGACTGGTCCCGGCGGTCCGGCTCCCGGTCGAAGGAGCGGAGAAGGTGGCGACCCTACTCACCCGGTTCGCGGACGTACCCGAGTCTTTTGCAGTGTCGACCGTTTGGCTGAACGGGGCTGCCGCGGTGCGCATCGACCGCGACGGCCAGCTCGACACGGCGGTGAGCCTCGTGGTGGCAGACGAATTGATCGTGAGCATCTACGCCGTCCGCAACCCGCAGAAACTGAAGGGAGTCGCCGAAGAGCAGGTGCTCACTCGCCTTCGGTGAGCCCGGATGGCGGGCGGCGTTGCCTGGGCGGGCCGGTGGGCTGGAGCCGGGGATGCGCACAAGCACAATCAACGGCGTCGTGGTCGTCATCGGCTACGTGGACGCGAGGCGGCCGGCCCACCACGGAGGGGAGGCCGGCCGCCGGTTCTGCTTCGATGTGGCCGACGTCAGGCGTCGGGGTCGGGGCGTTCGGTGCCCAGCTCCAGGCCGGTGTGGGAGTCGACCACCGGGCGGTCGCCCAGCGGCTCGGAGAGCTCGAACTCGTACGTCCAGAACGGTGCGGCGTCGCCGCAGGACGTGGCGTCCTCCCGAAACCCGGCGGTGAGGGTGACGAGCACCTCTTCGGCGGTCTCTTCGACCTCGGCAGAAGCCAGGCCGTAGCACTCCATCGGGCCGACGGACATGCCGACGGTCACCGAGTTGTCTCCCGAGTCGACGATCCAGCCCGCCGAGACGGGAAACGTCCGGGCGAGACCCTCCTCCGGCTCCACGGGAATCATCTCGGCGCCCTCGTCGGCGACCGTGGTGTCAGTGGTCCCGGTGGTCGTCTCGGTGGTGCCCTCCGTGGTGGTCGGGGCCTCCGTGGTCACCGTCGTCTCCGACGGAGCCGTGGTCGGTGCAGTGGTCGCCTCGGTGTCGTCGACGGATGTGGTCGGCGACGAGTCGCTACACGCGGCCAGGAGGGCCATGACGGCGAAGAGAGCGGCGGCTCTGAGAACCGCTCGGCGCGTTCGGATGTCACTCATGTCAGACAACCCCCTTCAGCGATAGGGCGGAAATTCGAACGGAACGCCCTCGCGGGCGTACCGTCAATGTTGGTCGGCCGACGTCCCAATGAGGCATCGGCGTCGGCTCCCGACCAGGGTCGGCTCTACGGAGACCGGATGACCCCGGCCCAAGTCGGGGCCCTCGCCGACCTCGTCATCGGGATCCTGGCCGTGCGGCCGACGGCCCAGCGGCCGCCTGAGGCGGGTCGCCTACCATCGCCACATGGATCCGTCGTCCGATCGTGCAGCCCGCGTGTTGCACACACTGCGATGTGTCGGCTTCACGAATGCGCGCCGGATCGCGGCGGCCGCCGGTCTGCCGGTCGGAGACGTCATGCCGGCGCTCTCCGATCTCGTCGAACGGGGCCTGGTGACGGAGGAGTTCGGGCCCTTCGGCGGATGGGGGATCACCGACCGGGGCCGGGCGCGGGACGACGAGTGGCTGGCTTCGGAGGTGGATGCGGTCGGTGCCCGGGAGGTGGTGCGCGACTGCTACGAGGCGTTCCTGCCTCTCAACACCGAGCTCCTGGCGGCGTGCTCTGCCTGGCAGATGAGGACGGTCGGCGACGCCGCCGTCCCCAACGACCATCGGGATCCTGATTACGACGCCCGGGTGCTCGACCGGTTGAGCCGTATCGACGAGTCGGCCCAGTCGGTGTTGACCTCACTGGCGGCCGTCCTGTCCCGGTTCGCCACCTATCAGGGGAGGCTCACCACCGCCCTGGAACGGGTGATGGCCGGCGACCACAGCTATTTCACCGACCAGGTCGACTCGTACCACACGATCTGGTTCCAGCTCCACGAGGACCTGCTGACCACCCTCGGGATGGGACGCAACTGACGGGCTCGCGCGCGCCAACGGCGGCATCAGCCGCTTCGGGACGAGCGAAGGCAGGGCCCCCGAAGTCCCTTCCTGAGTGCGGCTACCTCGCGGTTTCGACTTCGGTGAGCTGGGCGGCGATCTCGGCTGCCCACGCGTCTATCGCCGGCCAGTCCCGGAAGTCTCCGCTGGGCATGGCGTCTGTGGCTCCGGAAGGCAGCTTCTTCATCAGCTTCTCCACCAAGCCGATGGCGGGTGCGTTCGGATCCCACGCCCCGAAGAACACCCTCTCGCCCCTCGCATGGAGCGCCGGGCCGTACTCGTCGAACTCCTTGGGTCGGGACCCCTCGAGGAGGTCGTTTCCTTTGTCATCCACCCTGTCCGTTCCCAGCGGCCCGGAACTGAACAGCCACACCGGCCGGGAAGCCAGCAGGTCGCGGTGGCGGTGGACGAAGGCGGTCGCCTCCTTCATCCAATGGAACATGTAGGCGGCGCTGCCGATGACGAATGCTTCGTACGGTTCGGGATCGGGCTTTTCCTGCACGTCCGCGACGTCCGCTTCGAGGCCCGCCTTGCGCAGACCTTCGGTGATCCGTTCGGCGATTCCGCGGGTGGAGCCGTGTCGGCTGGCGAATGCGACGAGAACCTTCATCAAGAGCTCCTTTCGCTCTCGTCGGGCCGACGGCACGAGGGCGAACAGGGCGATCATCACCACGACCCGCACCGCGGGGTGCCGCAGGATTCGCCCGAGGATCCGGGGCCGGCGCGGCGTCAGGTTCCAGTCGACTATCGGCCGGACTCCCAGCCTCACGAACGCGTCCACGACCGAGGGGAGCAGCGCGTCCAGGGTGGAATCGGGGTGTTCAACGGTTGCTCGTGTCACCTGCGTCGATGGTACGGGGGGACGGTCGTCGATACGTCCCTCTCGAGAGTGATTGGGTCGTCGCCCCCTGGTACTAGCCGGGTGACCCGACTGCGCGGGGCGTAGCCACTTCGACCGGCGATCCGGGTCCCCGATACCCCTCGAGTCCTAAGGGAATCCGGCCCGTACCTCTGACGGGGGAGCGGCAGGACCGCTCCGCGGCCGGATGTGGCCGTGGTGGCTCGTCCGTACGTTCGCCGGACATGTTCGGCTCGTTTCTCGTCCGATTCGTGGCGATAACCGTCCTCGGGCTCTGCCTCAGCGGGATCGGCCACTCCCTGGCCCTGCCCCCTTCCCCCGACGGCTCCTGGAACCGCTGGGTGGAGGGCGTGGTCGCAGGTGACGTGGTGGAAGTCCCCGAGGGCTTCACGTCGGTGATGGGCTATGCGCCGGTCGTGGAGCGGGGCCGACTGGTGAAGCCAGACGGCGAATGCTCCTCGCTCGTCTCTCCGCCCGAGTTCGAGTTCCCGTGCCGGGCCCACGACTTCGGCTACGACCTTCTCCGTTTCATGGAGAGGAACGGGCACCACCCGTCACCGGAGTTGCGCAGGGTCATCGACCAGACATTCCGCCTCGACATGCTGGAGGCATGTGACGGCTTGGGTTGTCGGGCTCTCGCCGAACTGTTCAGCTTCGGGGTCGGTCTCAACTCGGTCCGCCAGGGATATGGCGCGCCGACCGAGGAGCCGATCGTTCCCTGGGTCGTGGCAGGTTGCGTCGCCCTGGGTCTGTCGATTCCCCGTGAGAGCCGGAACCGAGGAGAAAGTCCCTGGGCGTACGGATCCGGCGCCGGTAGGGTCGGCTCGGATGACACTGATCGTTTCTGGGCTCCTCCTCGTCGGCGCCTGGGTCCTCTGGATCCTCAGGGGCCGTCACCGGCCCTAACGCCGCTCAGTCACTCTGACCCCTCGTCCAGCAGGTAAGCCAGCTCGATCTCCCAGCGCTCGAGGTCGGGTTCGACCTTCGGGTCCGTCCTGTAGAACTCGAAACGTCCCGACCAAGTCGTCGTGCCGTCGCTGTGCTCCTGCCGGGGCCGGAGGCCGTTTCTCTCCATCCATTCGTCCAGGGTTCGGATCGTCCGCATCAGCGCGTCGGGATGCCCGCGATGGACGGCGGTTGCGTACCTTCCGGCGGGGATGGCGCCGGAGACCATGCGCCCCTCGCACGGCACCGCCCGCAGCAGCGGGACCCCCACCGCCAAGCGGAACGGTCTCGTGTGATCGCCGATCGTCCAGTATCGGAAGAACGGAGGCCCGGCGATCTCCAACCCGCGTTGGGCCACCCAGCCCAGCACCTCGCCGACGAGGACCGTCACCTTGCCCCATTCGCTGAGGCTCGCTTGCACCGGGATCGCCGCGTACGGCTGGGCGCCACGGTCGACGATCCGCAGGTCGGTGGTTGTGTTGTCCATGTAGGTATCGACGTTCGAGACGGTGTCTTCCCATCGGTGTGTTCCGGGCGTCTCGTACGATCCGGCGCATGCGGTTCGGCCTCTCGTTCCCCAACTTCGGCGCCTTCGCCGAGCCGTCGACCCTCGTCGATGTGGCCGTCAGAGCCGAAGACGCCGGCTGGGTCTCGGCCGGTCCCGAGGCGTACGTCGCCTGACCGTCAGCCGTCGAGGCGGAGAGCCCGTACCAGGAAGGCGGCCATTTGGCCGCGGGTGACGGGTTGGTCGGGGCAGAAGCGGTCGGGGCCGCAGCCGCGGGTGATGCCGGATCGGGCGAGGGCGGCGATGTCGGCGGCGAAGGTGTGGCCTTTGGTGTCGGCGAAGGTGGTGTCGGCGGGGGGAAGGTCGAGGGCGCGTACGAGGAAGGCGGCCATTTGGCCGCGGGTGACGGGTTGGTCGGGGCAGAAGCGGTCGGGGCCGCAGCCGCGGGTGATGCCCGCCGCCGTCAGCTGGGCGATCTCGCCTGCGAACACGTGGCCGACGCTGTCGGAGAACGTCTCGATGGATGCGCCGGTCGTCCGCTTCTTCTGCTCGGGCTGCGCCTTCGGCTGCTTCGCCGGAGGCACCTGCCCTGTCTTTTTCGGTTTCGACTGCGCCTCGTTGTCGACGGCGGGCCACCACGAGGGGCGTTCGGAGGTGAGGAACACCGAGTCGGCGGTGTTCCAATAGCGCTTGCCGTTCTTGCCGACGAGGGGGCGCCCGGGGTTGAAGTAGTCGTCGCCGCCGCAATCGAGCAGCCTCCTCCACACGTCCTCCCCGCACACCGCCCGTTTCGCCGCTCCGACGCACATGCGGTCGTAGTGGTCCCCGCAGTGGGCGTCGTCGGCGTGAGGCGCCACCGGCAGCACCGCACCGAACGTGTGGACCAGCTCGTGCGCCTCGGTGGCGTTGATTCGTCCGTGGCAGCCGGAGTAGACCACGGCGATCTGGGTCGACCGGTTGGCGTGGTTCACCTCCGGGTCGGGCCGGGTGTCGGCCGGCATCTCCCCGTGGCCGCAGTAGCCGGGCTTGTGGAAGTCGACCCAGACCAGATACCGGCGGGGCGCCGACGGCTGGGAGCCGACCGCCTCGAGGATCGAACGCCGGAACCGGGACCAGGATCCGTTCGGCTTGGCCCACTGGGCGAAGCCGGGATCGTCGACCACCACCTTCCGCACCGCCGGCACGCAGCGGTCGGGCCCGACCTGCTTCTGGGCCCAGCGAACGGCCCGGAACGATCCGGGGGAGTGGGTGGCGGCCGATTCGGCGAAGATGTGGTCCACCCAGGCCGCGGTCGCCACCATCTCCTTCTCCGGCAGCCGGGCCTTGGGATTCGAGGTCACGAAGACGAACTCGACCAGCGGGGCGTTCGGGTCGCCGGCGTCGGGCAGGCACACGACCCGCGGGTCGGCGACGACCGCGGCGTAGGCCGGGTCCTCGGCGAGCAGCGCCAGCGCGTCGTCCTCGAACAGCGACTCGTGGGGCGGGACGTCATCCGACGCCGACCATGCGGCGGCGACGGGCACTGCGAGGACGATCGTCACGAACCCGAGGAGTCTTCGAAGGCCAGCAGGCATGGCCTTTTCCCTGTCGGCCGCAGACGCGGGCCGATAAGGCCGCGGGGTGCGTCAGCCCCGGTACTCCCAGTGCCAGGACTCGTTGCTGATCGGGTACCAACCGAAGCGGTGGGCGTTCTCCTGGAGCCAATGCCATTCGGGGTCGCCGGGGCCGACCAGCGACCCGTTGGTGATGTCGACGGCGAGGCCGTTTCCGTGCTCGCTCTTTCCGGGCGGGAGCACGTTCGCCTTCTTCTGGCCCGACAGATACGCCTGGTAGCCGGCCGCCTGCTGCTCGTAGCTGCGGTACATGTCGATGGCTCGCAGATCGATGCCGTCGGCGGCGGCTGCCGCCCGCATCTCCTCCCAGGCTCTGGCGGCGGGGGCGAGCAGGTAGCCCGTCCCGTTCCAGGCCCCCGACACTTCGACGAGGAGGCCGGTGCCCTGGAGGCGCCCGTTGCGGTTCTTGACGTTGTGGGTCTGGAGGAAGGCCTCGAGCTCGGGGGAGTACTTGCCCGACGTCGGCTTCGCCGACGGAGTGGAGGCCGGAGCGGTGGGCGGGACGATGGAGGACACGACCTGCCGCTCCACGGTCGGCACCATAGTGGCGGGTTGGGCCTCCATCTGCCGCTGGAGGTGAGCGGCGAACGTGCCGTTCGGAACGACAGGCGTGATGCGGTCGCGGATCTCGGCGACCCTCGTCACGGCGACGGCGATGCTCTCCATCACCGGGATCCGTCGGCCGCTGGCCAGCCTGGATAAGCGTTCTCGGCGGAGTTGCCGCCGAGAACGCTTCAGGAGATGGCGCGCAGTCGGCGGGATCCGGCCTCGAGACGGCTGCGCCACGTGCTGTGGGCAGCCAGGTCGGCCAGGTACTGGGACCGCATCTGGTGGCCGGGGGCGTTGGGAGCCACCTCCGGCACGCCCTGGTACAGACCCGAGAGGTACGCCCGGATGGCGTTGATGGCTTCGCTGCGGATCTGGGAGGTGCGGGCGACCGTCACTCCCAGGTCGGCGGCGATGTCGGCGAGCATCTCTTCTTTCAGGTAGTAGCGCTCGACGACTTCCCGCTGGACGGGCGGCAGATGCTGGATCGCCGTCTCGAGGGTGCCCAACAGCTCCTCGTCCTCGAGCCGCTCCTCGGGGAGGAGCTCGGTGTCGGTCTCTTCGATCCGGTTGGCGAGGGACTCGCCTTCCTCGTCGGCCGACCACTCGAGCGACAGGAGAGCAGCGGACTGGGCCCGGGCACGCAGCTCACGGATGCGTTCGGCGCTGCACCCCACCATCGCCGCCAGCTCTTCCTCGGTAGGAGCCGCGCCGCTGGCCCGCATCGACGCCTCGGTGGCTTCCATCTCCCGCACCTGACGGCGGACCCGACGGGACGCCCAGTCGCGGGAGCGGGTCGAATCGATGATGGCTCCGCGGATCCGGATGGCCGCATAACGAGGGAAGGGGATTCCCATCGCCGGGTCGAACCGCCTCGACGCCTCGACCAGGCCGAGGACGCCGGCACTCCACAGTTCGCCCCGGTCGACGTGGCGGGGATAGCGAGCCGCCATCTGCTGCACCAACTGACCCACGAGCTCGAGGTTCTCGAGCACGAGGTCGTTGGCGGCCTCGTCCCCTCCCTTGTCGTGTGTCGTAACCATCGGGTGCTCCTGACTAGTCACTTTGGAATGCAACGCCCGTGGTCATCGGCACGCGACCCCAGGGTCCCTAAAGGGCTATTCGCGAAATAGTCCCTTCGATCCACCCGGAAGATTTTTCGCTCGACCTCCTTAACCGCCTCCCCGGGTGGCCGACCGACATGGCAGCCGACACGGATGTCGGTCAGCCGGAAGGTCCGGCGATGCGCCACAGACAAGGAGGTACGAATGCGCATCAACCAGAACATCATGGCGTTCAACGCCTATCGGAACATCCAGACGACCAACACCCAGTTGGGCAAGTCGCTGGAGAAGCTGTCCTCGGGCTACCGGATCAACCGGGCCGCCGACGACGCCGCCGGCCTGGCCAAGTCGGAGAGCCTGCGGGCGGAGATCCGGGGCACGCAGCAGGCAATCCGCAACGCCCAGGACGGCGTGAGCTGGGTGCAGACCGCCGAAGGTGCTCTGCAGGAAGTCCACTCGATCCTCCAGCGCATGCGTCAGCTGGCTGTCGACGCCGCCAACACGGCGACCACCGGCGGTGCTGAGCAGCAGGCCGAGTTCGACCAGCTCGTCGAGGAGCTGGATGCCATCGGCAAGCGCACCACCTTCGCCGGGAAGGCTGTCTTCAGCAACTACGACAGCGGCTCTGGCGGAACCGCTCTCACGTTCCACGTGGGGGCTGGGTCGGGAGCCGACAACAAGCTGACGGTGGAGCTCGACCTCACGATCGACGTGACGGGCAACGCCGGCATCTTCTTTGGCATCGACGACGATGGCGATCCCGGTACCCCGGCTGTCAACGTCAACCTCGACGCTCTCGACCTGACCACAGCCGCCGATGCTGCGATCGGAGCCTTGGATCTCGCGATCGATGCAGTTTCGAGCGTTCGCTCCGAGCTCGGTGCGAAGCAGAACCGCCTCGAGCACACGATCGCCAACCTGTCGGTGGCCGTGGAGAACCTCTCCGCTTCCGAGTCCCGCATCCGGGACACCGACATGGCAGAGGAGATGGTGGCGTTCACCCGTCACCAGATCATGGCCCAGGCCGGCACCGCCATGCTCGCCCAGGCCAACGTCGTCCCGCAGTCGGTCCTCCGTCTGCTGGGCTGATCCACCCGCAAGCCGGATGGGGGCGGGGAAACCCGCCCCCATCCACGACTCCGAAGAAGAGAGGTAGATAGGTGACCAGCTACATCGGGGGTCTCGCCTCAGGGCTCGACACCGCCTCGATGATCAAGCAGTTGATGGAGGTGGAGAGGCTTCCCATCCTCAACCTCCAGTCCAACCGCCAGAAGCTGGTGGCCAAAGACGATGCCTGGCGGGACATCGCCACCCGCCTCTCCAGCCTCCGCACCTCCCTCGATGCCCTCGCCTCGGCATCCGACCTCGACGGATACATCACCGCCTCGTCGTCCAACGAGCAACGGGCCATCGCCACCGTCACCGGAAACGCCCTCCCCCAGACCCTCTCCTTCACCATCGACCAGCTCGCCACCCGCCACGAGATCATCTCGACCGGCGGATTCGCCTCGGCCGACGCGCTGGTGGGCGCCGGCACCTTCACGATCGAGATCGGCGGCCAGACCCACACCGTCACCACGGACGCCGAGACCACCCTCGCCCAGCTCGCCACCCGCATCAACGAGCTCGGCATCGGCGTCACCGCATCCGTCTTCTACGTGGACGGATCCACCGCCAAGCTGCGCCTGGTCTCCAAAGACACCGGCGAAGCCGCCGCCTTCACCGCCTACGGCGACCAGGCGGGCCTGGCCTCCACCGAAGTGATCCGCGCCGGCCAGGACGCCCAACTCACCATGGGCGCCCTCACGATCACCCGCTCCTCGAACACCATCAGCGACCTCGTTCCCGGGGTCACGGTCGACCTGCGATCCGCCGGTCCCGAAGAGGTGACGATCACCATCGGCCGGGACGTGGACGGGCTGGTGGCTGCCGTCGGCAAGGTCGTCAACGACCTCAACAACGCCATCAACCGCATCAAGACGCTCACCGCCTACAACGCCGAGAGCCAAACCGGCGGCATCCTGGTCGGCGACTCGACCGCCCGCCAGATCCTCAACGATCTCCAGACCGCGGTCAGCACCTTCACGCTTCCCGACGGCCACTACCGTCACTCGGCGGCGATCGGCATCGAGATCCAGCGCGACGGCACGTTGAAGTTCGACGAGTCGAAGCTCCGCGCCGCCCTCCAAGACGACTACCAGGGTGTGAGCCGTCTGCTCAGCCGCTGGGGCACCACGTCGGATCCGAGGGTCCAGTTCCTCCGCTCCGGGAGCGGCACGGCCGACGGCAGCTACGAGATCGTCATCACCCAGGCGGCGACCGCCGCCTCCGTCCAAGGGGCCGCCTATACCCCGCCCACAGCCGGCCTCTCCTTCCAGATCACCTCGGGCAACAAGACCGCTGAAGTGGCCATCGGCGCCGAAGCCGACCTGTCCACGGCGATCGAGACGATCAACTCCGCGTTGCGTTCCGCCGGCATCACGACGATCACCGCCCGCGACGAAGACGGGGCGATCCGCCTGGAGGAGTCCAGGTACGGCTCCGCCCCCGCCTTCACTGTCAGCGGATCGGGTGACCTCGGCCTCGACGGCACCCACGCCGGCCTCGATGTCGCCGGCACCATCGGCGGCGAGCCCGCCACCGGGTCCGGCCGCACCCTGACCGGCGCCGAAGGGGCTGCCCGCGGCCTCTCGGTCTCGGTGCTCGTCGACCAGTCGGCCGTCGTCGACGCCGGCGGATTCCTGTACCTGGGCTTCGTCGACGCCACCGCCGGGCTCATCGGCGCCATCTCCCGGGCCGTGGCCGCGGCTGAGGGCGCCGACGGCGCCATCTCCCGGGCCCGTGACCACTGGAAGGCCCAGATCGACCTGGTCGACGACCGCATCGAGCGGATGGAGGACCGCCTGGCGAGAGTCGAAGACCAGCTCATCCGCCAGTTCACGGCGATGGAGTCGATGATGGCCCAACTGCTGAGCCAGCAGATGTGGCTCCAGGCCCAACTCGCCGGGATGAGCCAGACCGGATGAACGGAGGACCCATGTACGCCGTAGACGCCGGACAGCACTACACCCAGACCCAGGTCAGCACCGTCAGCCCGGCTCGCCTCGTCCTCCTCATGTACGACGCCGTGCTGTCCGCGGTCGAGATCGCCCGGACCGCCCTGGCGTCGGAGCGGCCGGACCTGGGCGTGGTCAGCCACCAGCTCACCCGGGCCCAGCAGCTCGTGACCGAGCTCGAGATGGCACTGGACCACGATCGGGGCGGCCAGATCGCCGCCTCCCTCCAGGGGCTCTACGACTACGCCCGGCGCCGCCTCGTCGACGCCAACCTGTCCAAGGATCCGGAGCCGCTGGAGGAGGTGACGCGCATCATCGGGGATCTCAGAGATGCGTGGGCAGCCTCGGTGGTCGGTGGGGAGGCGTCGTGAGCGACGTGCTGCAGAGGATCGAAAGCCAGCTCGACCGCATCGATCTCGCCCTCGTGCAGGGCCGGATCCACGAGCTCGAGCTGGGCGAGTGGGTCGCCCCCGAAGCGGCCGTCGGCCCCGACCAGGAGGCGCAGCTGCGGCGAGTCCTCGACCGGGTCCAGGCGACGATCGCCCGGGTGGAGGCAGCCAGGAACGAGGCAGCCGCCGCCCTCGAAGAGCTGCGCCGGCGCCGCACCGCCGCCCGGGCGTACTCGGCGTAGCGGGAGATCTCCAACCCACTCCTTAAACCGGCCGTCGAGCGGCCGACAGATCGATTGGCCACGGATCGGCCTGTGTACTCCTCCACGGATGGGGCCCCTCACGGAAGTAGTGAAGGAGCCGCCATGAACGACCTGACGATGCAGGCCATCGAGTACGCCCTCGATGGGCTCAACCTGCGCTCGGAGATCATCAGCAACAACGTGGCCAACGCCGAGGTCCCCGGCTTCACCGCTTCCCATGTCTCGTTCGAGCGGCATCTCGCCGACGCCCTCGAACGCGAGTCGCTCGACTCGATCGCCGGGCCCACCGTGATCCGCAAGGCGGACGTCTTCAACGGCATCAACGAGGTCTCCCTCGAAGACGAGATGGTCGAGATGATCCGCACCGGCCTCCTGCGCGACGCCATGGTCTCGGCCTACAACTTCAAGACCAACCAGCTGCGGACCGCCATGAAGGGGGTGGTGGCGTGAGCGCCTTCACCACCCTCGACATCGCCGGTTCCGGCATGCACGTGTCCCGGTTCTGGCTGGACACCATCTCCCACAACCTGGCGAACGTGAACACCGTCCGCGGCGGCAACGAGGAGCCCTTCCGGGCCCAGATGGTCGTCGCCCGGGAGCGCCTCGCCACCGCCGGCGGTCCCGGCCGCGGTGTGGAGGTGGCGGCGGTCATGCGTCAGCCCGGCGAGCCGACCCGGGTGTTCGACCCCGACCACCCCAGCGCCGACGCCCAGGGGTACGTGACCATGCCTCTCGTCGACCTGGCCGGCCAGATGACCGACCTGATCCTGGCCACCCGCAGCTACCAGATGAACGTCCAGGTCCTGCAGGACGCCCGCGAGGCGTACCAGACCGCACTGAGGATCGGCCAGCGATGATCCCCCCGATCGAGCCCATCCGGGCGGCGTCCGAGGCCGCCCTCAACCGGGTCGAGCAGAAGCCCGCCCCCGGCTTCGAGGAGGGCCTCGGCAATGCCCTCCAGTCGCTGTCCGACGCCGAGCGGCACGCCGACGCAGTGGCCACCGACATCGCCACCGGCGGGTCGTCCAGCGTCCACGACCTGATGATCGCCACCACCAAGGCGTCGTTGTCGCTGGAGCTCGCCGTCCAGGTTCGTAACCGGGCCCTCGAGGCCTACCAAGAGATCATGAGGATGCAGATCTGATGGAGTTCCGCCAGCGCCTCGGCGCGATGATCCGGACCATCCCGCCCGCCCAGCAGGCCGGGATCGCGGTCGCCCTGATCGTCCTGATCCTCGCTTCGGTCATGTTCTTCCGCTGGGTGACGACGCCCGCGTACACGGTCCTCTACTCCGGCCTGGAGGCATCCCAGGTGCAGTCGGTCATCGACGAGCTCGAATCCCAGGGTGTGCCCTACAAGCTGGAGGCGGCGGGCACCCAGATCCTGGTGCCCCGCTCGGAGGTGTACGAGGTGCGGGCGTCGCTCGCCGCCGCCGGCATCCAGGGCACCGTGGTCCCCCAGGGCTACGAGCTGCTCGACGGCCAGAGCCTCACCATCACCGACTTCCAACAGCGCGTCGCCTACCAGCGGGCACTCGAGGGCGAGATCGCCAAGACGCTCATGGCGATGCAGCCGATCGAGTCGGCCACCGTGCATCTCGTCATCCCCGAAGAGCCGCTGTTCGAAGAGGAGCGCAAGCCCACCACCGCCTCCGTGCTCGTCGCTCCCGTCCGGCCTCTGAGCGACGCCGAGGTGGAGTCGATCATCTCCCTCGTCTCTTCCTCCGTCGAAGGGCTAGAGCCCTCGAACGTGACCGTGGCCGACGCCGCAGGAACCGTGCTCCACGCCGCCGGCGAAGATGCCACCGGTGCGGGGATGGGGAGCCGCACCCTCCGCCAGACCCGCGAGTTCGAGCAGCTGCTCGCCCAGGACCTGACTTCGCTGCTCACGACCGTCCTCGGTCCCGGCCGGGCGTCCGTCGTCGTCCGCGCCCAGCTCGACTTCGACCAGCGCACCTCCGAGAGCGAGACCTTCAGCAAAGAGGAGCCGCCCACCCTCAAGGAGCAGACGCTGGAAGAGGAGTTCACCGGCGCCGGTGCGGCGCCGGGCGGAGCCCTCGGCGTGGATGGCGGGGTCGTCGCCACCGGCGAGGGCGACTACGAGTACACGAAGAACGAGACGCTGCGGGAGTACGGGGTCGATCGGGTCGTCACATCGATCACCGAGGCTCCCGGGACCATCGAGCGTCTCTCGGTCGCCGTCGTGGTCGACGACGGGACCCAGACCGGAGCCACGCCGATACCCGTCGACGAGGTGCAGCGCCTCGTGTCCGCCGCGGTCGGCCTCGACACCCTGCGCGGGGACGTCGTCGAGGTGTCGGCGATCCCGTTCCCTGCCTCCGACGAGGCTCCCGTCGCAGAAGAGCCGGAGCCCAACCCGCTCGAGGCGCATCTCACCGAGATCGCCGGCGCCGCTCTGCTGCTGATCGTCGCCCTGTCCTTCCTCTTCATGGGACGGAGCCGCCGTCGGCGCCCGGTCGAGGTCTCCCCCCAGCCGGCCCTCGAGCCCGCCCCGACCCTGGAGGCGTTGCCGGTGGGTGCGCCCGCCGAGCTGTCCGAACCCGCCGAACCGAACATCCACGACGACGTGGTCGGTCTCGTCCAGTCCCAGCCGGAGGAGATCGCCGCGTTGCTGCGTAGCTGGCTCGCCGACAGGAGATGAGCGAACTCACCCAACCCCAGGATCTGTCCCCGACCCAGAAGGCGGCGGCTCTCGTCGTCGCCGTGGGCTCGGACAACGCCGCCCAGGTGCTGCGGCACCTGTCGGAAGAGGAAGTGGAGGTCCTCGCCGGCGAGGTGGCCCGCCTGGGAGAGATCGACCCGGAGGTGGTCGACTCGGTCCTGCGCGAGGTCTACGAGCAGATGACCGGCCACCGCTTCGTCCCCGCCGGCGGCGTCCATGTCGCTCGGGAGATCCTCACCCGCTGGAAGGGCCCGAAGGGCGCCGAGATGCTGGACCGGATCATCGGCAGCGGCACCAAGCGGCCGTTCGCCTTCCTGCGCGACGTGGACCCCGACCAGTTGGTGCAGTTCCTCAAGGAGGAGCATCCCCAGACGGTGGCGCTGGTCCTCGCCCACCAGCCCGCCTCCTATGCCGCCCAGGTGCTGTCGGGGTTCGACCCCGACCTCCAGCGTGACGTGGCCCTGCGCATCGCCAGCATGGGCCGCACCAGCCCCGACGTGATCGAGAAGGTGGAGGCCGCCCTCCAGGCCCGGCTCGGGTCCATGACCCGCACCGATTCGACGAGCCGCGGCGGGGTGAAGGACCTGGCGGAGATGCTCAACCACGCCGACCGGGCCACCGAGCGGGAGATCCTCGATCGCCTGACCGAAGTCGACCCCGAACTGGCCGAGCAGGTGCGGTCGCTGATGTTCGTCTTCGAGGACATCGCCTCCCTCGACGACCGCTCGATCCAGCTCGTCATCCAAGCCGTCGACAGCCAGAAGCTGGCGGTGGCGATGAAGGGCGTCCGCCCTGATGTCCAGGAGGCGATCCTGCGCAACCTGTCGGCTCGGGCGCGGGAGACACTCCTCGAGGAGATGGAACTGCTGGGCCCGCTCCGCCGCCGCGACGTGGAGGCCGCCCAGACCGAGATCGTCGCCCGCATCCGCGAACTGGACGAAGCGGGCGAGATCGTCATCGCCCGCGACTCAGGAGACCTCATTGGCTAGCGTGCTCCGCGGCCCCGAAGTCGACGTCACCCGGCTGGTCGGCGTCACCGATCCGCTGCTCGTCGATCCCGCCTGGCAGCACATGCTCGACGAGGCACGGGCGGAAGGTCACCGGGCGGGCTTCGAGGAGGGCCGCCGCGTCGGCCGGGAAGAGACCGTGGCCGAGGTGGAGGCGGCCTCCGAGTCCATCCGCCGAGCCGTCGAAGACACTCGGGCGGAGATCCGGCGCACCCAGGAGGAGACCGCCGCGTCACTCCTCCGGACCGCCTTCGACCTGGTGGAACGGCTCATCGGCGACCTGCCGGTGGAGCCCACCGTGCTGGTGGATAAGGTCCGGGCCGCACTCGACGAGCTCGACTCTCCCCACCTCGAGGTCCGGGTCGGCCCGGACATGGTCGAGTTCGTCACCTCCAGCGTCGCCGACGACGCCAGGGTCACGGTCGTCGCCGATCCTTCCCTCGGGAGAGGGGAAGCCCGCATCGTCGGAGAGTGGTGCGACGCCGACCTCACCTGGGAGACGGCCCTCGAGATCCTGCGGGAGGTGCTCGGTGCCTAGCTCGGCGACCATGCCGCTCCACCGCACTTCCGGGCGGGTGGCGGGTGTGGTGGGCCACGAGGTCGACATCCGCGGCCTGCGGCTCAGAGTCGGCGATGCCGTCTCCATCGACACGGCCGGCGGGCGCCGGCCCGGCGAGGTGATCGCCGTCGCCGGCGACGCCGCCCGGGCGATGGTGCTCGGCCGCACCGAGGGAATCGGCCGCGGCGACCGGGTCGAGGTGCGGCGCGGTGGCTGGGGCACGATCGTCGGCGAGAACCTCATCGGCCGGGTGATCGACCCCTTCGGCAACCCGCTCGACGGAGGCCCCAAGCCGACCGGCGAGATCGTCGGCGTGGAAGGCGAGGTCCCGACGCCTCTCACCCGCCAGCGGATCGATCAGGTCCTCCCGGTGGGTGTGCGTCTGATCGATCTGCTCTGCACGCTCGGAAAGGGCCAGCGGGTGGGTCTCGTCGGCGGGTCCGGCGTCGGCAAGTCGACGCTCATGGGCATGATGGCTCGGGGCACCTCCGCCGACATCGTCGTCCTCGCCCTCGTCGGCGAACGAGGCCGCGAGGTGCGGGAGATGATCGAAGACGAGCTCGGTCCCGAAGGGATGGAGCGTGCCGTCGTCGTGGTCGCCACCTCCGACCAGCCGCCGCTCCTGCGGCTCCGAGCAGGGCTCGTGGCGACCCGGATCGCCGAATGGTTCGCCGACGCCGGAAACGACGTCCTCCTCATGGTCGACTCGCTCACCCGCCTGGCGATGGCACAGCGCGAGGTCGGGCTCGCCGCCGGGGAGCCCCCCACGGCCCGGGGCTACACCCCGTCTGTGTTCGACCTGCTCCCTCGCCTCCTCGAACGCGCCGGACCCCGCGCCAACGGGACCGTCACCGCCGTCTACACGGTGCTGGTCGAAGCCGACAACCACAACGATCCCATCGCCGACGCCGCTCGCGGCATCCTCGACGGCCACCTCGTCCTCGACCGGCGGCTGGCGGTCGCCGGCCGCTATCCTGCCCTCGACCCACTCGGTTCCCTGAGCCGTCTCGCCGACAAGCTGGTCGGCCCCGACCGGGTCCGCCTCACCGTGGCGGCGCGTTCTGCCCTCGCCGCCGCAGAAGAGGTACGCGACCTAGTGGAGGTCGGTGCCTACGTGCCTGGAACCAACCCGGCGGCGGACAGGGGTCTGCGTCTCTCGCCGCAGCTGATCGAGCTGTTCCGCCAGCGTCCGGAAGAAGCCAGCGACTTCGACGAGGCGTGGGCCCGGCTCGAAGGCATCGTCGGAGGAGAGACGTGAAACGGTCGCGTCTCGACACCGTGCTCCGTCTCCGGGCGATCAGGGAGAGGCAGGCCCGGGTGAAGCTGGCCGAGTCGCTGGGGGCCGAGCAGGCCGCCGCTCGCGGATTGGCGGCGGCGGAAGCGGATTTTGCCGCCAGGCAGGTGGCCACGGGGTCTCTCAGCGCCGGCCAGTTGCGGGGCCTCTACCTCCAAGGTGTCCGGTCCGCCGAGTTGTTGGAGAAGGCAGCCGAGGCCCATCGCAAAGCACAGGAGAAGGCCGCCCTGGACCGGCTCGGCTGGAGCCAGGCCTCGGCGGAGCAGCAGGCGGTCGAACGCCTCACGGAACGCAGGCGACGCGAAGCGGCGGATCTGGCCACACGGGTCGCCGACGACGCCCTCGACGACCTGGTCGGGTTGCTCCGAGTTCTCAGGTCCCGAACTTGAAAGGGGCATAGCCATGGACTTCCCCATCGTCCAGTTCATCTCCCCCGTCCCCTCCCCGCTTCCGACGGAGGGGAGCGAGCCCATGCCGGGAGGCTTCGCCGATTTGATCGACGCCCTGCTCGATTCGCTCGTCGGCTCCGACGAAGCCCTCACCGGCTTCGACGAGCGCGCCGAGGTCCCCGAGGAACCGCAGACGGGCGACGAAACGGCCCGCACGGCCTTCCCGGCGGTCGCCGCCGCCCTGGCCGCGACGCCGCCCGTGTTGCCCGGCGAGTCTGCGCCGCAGCCCGTCGCCGAGCCCGCCACCGGAGCCGATTCCGCCTCCGACATGGTCGAAGCCGTGGCCGACCGGATTCCCCAATACGCCGTGCCGGGAGGAGTCCCCGCGCCGTCGGCGCCGGCGGCCCCCGTCCCCGACGACAGGGATCCGCCGCTCACGTTGGACCCGGAACCGGTCCCGGGCACGGGCCACGATGCCGGTCTCGATCCGGTGCCTGCCCCAGCGGTGGGCTCCGAGGTCGGCACTCCGGCGGCACCCCCGAACCCGCCGGTCGAAGCCGGAGAGGTCGAGGTGCCGGAGTCGACCGCCGTCGGAGAGCCGAGTGAGCCGGGTCCCAACGACGAGATCCGGCCGGCGAGCCGACCCGTGGAGCATCGTGCCGCCGACACCGGGGACGCAACCCCTGTCGCTTCGGGCCCGTCTGCGGGATCGGAAACCGGCAACGCTGCGGACGTCGCGCGTGTGGACCTCGAGTCGGTGATCGTCGGGATCGAGGAATGGCTCGAGCGGACCGGCGGCGCCGAACCCACCACCATCTCCGTCGAACTGCCCGACCCCGACGGCGACCTCCTCGTGCGGGTCGCTCTCCGTGACGGCCGCCTCGAACTCGACGTTGTCCGTCCCGGCGGAGACCCACCGACCTGGCTTATCGACCAGCTCGACGAAGCGCTCGCCCGGCACGGGTTCGAGATGGCAGACGATCGGCGGCGCCAGCCGGACACCCAGCAGGCACCCGAGCATCCGCCCCTGCGCCGCCCGCGAATCCGCACGCGCCGTACCGAAGGACTCTGGATCTGAGGAGCACGACATGATCGAAGGAACCACCGCAGCCGCTCTCACCGCCAACACGACGACCCAGACCACTGCGTCGGCGCTCGGGGGGCTGGGGAGCGACGCCTTCCTCAAACTCCTCGTCGCCCAACTCCGCTACCAGAACCCCCTCCAGCCGACCGACCCGTCGTCGATGCTGGGCCAGACCGCCCAGTTCACGACCGTCGAGACTCTCCAGACCCTCGCCAGCCTGCAGCGGGAGCTGATGTCCTTCCACGAGGCGATAGGGGCGATGAGCATGATCGGCCGACGAGTCACCGCCGTCGGGTTCGACGGCCTTCCCATCGAGGGAGTCGTCGAGAAGGTCAGGTTCACCCCCGAAGGGATCCTCCTCACCGTCGACGGCACCGAAGTGCCCTTGGCGGCCGTGATGGAAGCGACGGCAGGCGCACCCGCCTCCGGCGCCGACACCACGTTCGACCCGGGGGACCAGGGCTCCGCGGACCCGGTGGACTCTTCCCCAGAACCTGCCGAGACGCCCCAGGACTCGGTCGACGCCGGCCACGCCGAGGTGGCCGATCCCCCGGTGAGCTGAGGACGAGCTCCATCCGGATCCGGGGCCTTAAATCGGCGGCGGATCGGCCGACCTGCCTTCTCGTTAGCTAGTTGGAGCACACGGAGGTGCAGGTTGATCGTCGTCCACCGCCTCAAGGGTGAGCCGTTCTTCCTGAACGCCGACCTCATCGAATCGATCGAGGGGACACCCGACACTGTCATCACCCTCGTCGACTCGCGGCGTCTGGTCGTGGCCGACACCCCTGAGGAGATCGTGGAGCGGATCCGCCTGTACCGGGGGTCTCTCCTCGCCTCAGCCGACGCGATCCTCTCGGGCAAGTCGGCCCAGCTCACGGTGCTTCCGGGTGGGGAGGACTGATGGATCCCGGCCTGATCATCGGCTTGGTGCTGTCGCTCCTCGCCATCGGCGCCTCGATGGTGATGGACGGCGCCTCTCTGGGAGCGCTCGTCAGCCTCTCATCGCTGGTGCTGGTGGGTGTGGGCACCTTCGGCGTCACCTTCGCCAGCTATCGGATGGCCGACGTCCTGCGTGCTCCGAAGGCACTCCTGGTCGGTCTCAAGGGCCAGGTGCCCGACCCCGACGGGGTCGTCACCCAGCTCGCCGAGCTCGCCGACACCGCCCGGCGCAAGGGAATCCTCGCCATGGAGGACGTCCTCGAAGGGGTGGACAACGAGTTCCTCCGCATCGGAATCCAAGGCGTCATCGACGGGCTCGACCCCGACGCGGTCGCACAGCTCCTCGACACGGAGATGGAGGCCGTCGACGACCGCCACAACGTGATCATCTCCTTCTTCCGGAGCATGGGCGGGTTCGCCCCGACCATGGGGATGGTCGGCACCGTCATCGGCTTGGTCAACATGCTCGGCAGCCTGGAGGACCCCTCCCAGCTGGGGAGCGGCATGGCCATGGCCCTGCTCACGACCCTGTACGGGGTCCTGTTCGCCAACATGGTCTTCCTGCCGATCGCCTCGCGCCTCACCCGGCTCCACGAGACGGAGATGGCGGTGATGAGCATGGTCCGCGACGGCGTCCTGGCGATCCAGGCCGGCGTCAGCCCACGCATCCTCGTGGATCGTCTGGAGGGCTACCTCACCCCCGACCAGCGTGTCGGCCACAAGGGCCGTCTGGAGAAGCAGGAGGCGGGCCCGTCGAGTGAGGTGGCGGCGTGAAGGATCGGCGCCGGGGCGGCGGCGACGACGCCAATCGGTGGCTCACCACCTACGGAGACGTGGTGACGCTGCTCCTCGCCTTCTTCGTGCTGCTGTTCGCGATGTCAGAGATCGACAACGAGCGCTTCGAGCAGCTGGTGGCGGGCTTCCAGCAGCCGTTCAACAACCCCGGACGCGTGGGGGTGCTTCCCGAGAACAGCGGGTTGCTGGACGAACAGCCCCCGGCCGTGACGGTCCCCGATCCGGTGACGACCACGACGCCGACTCGCGAGGAGACCGTTGGCACCACCGTCCCCGAGACGGCGATCGAATCCGAGATCCCGCCGCTGATCGTCGACCGCTCGGGGTTGCTCGACGTGCAGGAGAAGCTCGAGTCCGCGCTCCTCGGAGCCGGGTTCGAGAACGCCGCCGACTTCCGGATCACCGAGCGCGGGCTGGTGGTCAGCATCGCCACCGACGACCTCCAGTTCCCCACCGGATCGGCGAAACTCGGCCCCAAGGGACGGGAGATCATCGCCGCGGTGGCGCCGGCGCTGTCGCAGATCCGCAACGTCGTCCAGGTTGAGGGCCACACCGACAACGTCCCCTATCAGGGCAAGGGCTACGACAACTGGAACCTGTCGGCCGACCGCGCTCTCGCCGTGGTGCACCTCCTGATCGAAGACCACGGCATCGACCCGGAGCGTCTCAGCGCCACCGGGTACGCCTCCTATCGCCCGCTCGAGTCCAACGACACGCCGGAAGGGAGAGCGGCCAACCGGCGGGTCGAGCTCGTGATCCTCATCGACGGAGACCGCCATGAATGAACCCAAGAAGAGTCGTCTGCTCATCCCGGTAGTCGTCCTCGCCCTCGGAGGAGCGGGGCTCGGTGGCTACGTGTTCGGGGAGAACAACGCCGAGGCCGCGATCCCTTCCGAGGCCCTGGAGCCGGCAGAAGGCGAGGTCGTGGAAGTAGGCGTCCTCACGGTCACCCTCCCCGGCCCCGACGCCCACTATGCCCGGGTCGGGCTCGCCGTGGTGCTGAAGGAAGGTGCCACCGAAGACGACGTCGCGGGACGGTTCCCACTGGTCAAGGACGCCGCCATCTCGATCCTCGCCGGCAAAGGCCCCGACGACTTCCGAACGCCGGAAGGTTTGGAGCGTTTGCGGACCGAGCTGAGTCACATAGCCCGGGAGATCTATCCGGACGGCGAGGTGGTGCGGGTCGTCCTGACCGAAGCGATCGTCACCTGACGGAAACCGCGCTCAACTCCGCCGGGGAGTGGCCGACAGGCTTCCCCGAAGAATCCGGAACGAAGTCGCGATGAGCACACTCGCCCCTGCCCAACCCAGCGAATCGCCGACGAGCGAGCTGGTGACGTTCGACTTCCGCAGCCCCGGGAAGATGGCCCGGGAGCAGGTGCGGAGCCTCGAGGTCGCCCACGAGACGTTCGCCCGCCGCTGGGGGAGCGTCCTCACCAACACGCTGCGGGCTCTGGTGCACCTGGAGCTGGTGGGCGTGCAACAGCTGACGTTCGAGGACTACGTCCGGTCGATGCCCAACCCCGTCGTGCTCGGCGTCGTCGATCTGCCGCCACTGCCTGGCGGCGCCCTGTTGGAGATCAATGTCCCGATGGGGCTGACGATGGTCGACCGGATGCTGGGCGGGCTGGGACGGCCCGTCGGTGTCCGCCGCCCGACAGAGCTGGAGGCCACCCTGCTCACAGAGATCCTCGAGCACGGGGCCGAGGCGATCGGCGAGACCTTCCGGCCGTTCGTCGAGGTGGAGGCGGGTCTGTCGTCCGTCGAGTTCAACCCGCACCTCGTCCAGACCATCTCCCCGTCCGAGATGGTCCTCGTCCTCGTCTACTCGGTGGCGATAGCCCACGGCGGCCGCTCCGACGGCCTGGCCACCATCTGCTACCCCTTCTCGCTCCTCCAGCCGGCCGCCGAACGCCTCGGCCGGGCCGGGTGGGAGCACCGGCCGATCGTCAACCTGGATGGCGACGCCTCGGCGGCCGAGACCATGCGGGCCCATCTCGCCGACATCGACGTCGAAGTGAGCGTGACCCTGCGCCCTTCGTCGATCACCGCCGCCGAGCTCGCCAGCATCCAGCCGGGTGACGTCATCCGTCTCGAGCATCGTGTCGACGAACCCGTCATCGGGCGGCTGGGAGGCACCGAGATCTTCACGGCTCGCGCCGGCAGGCACGGGCGTCGTCGAGCAGTCCAGATCCTCGAATGGAGACAGCAATGACCCAGAAGACCGACACCCTTTCGGCCGAAGAGCCCGTCGCCAACGCCGCCTTCCCCGAGCTCGGCAACGGCGTCGACGTGGGCGCCCTCCGCGACATAGACGTACTCGGCGACGTGCGCCTCGAAGTCACAGTGGAGCTGGGGCGGATCGCGATGAAAGTCCGCGACCTGCTGGCGCTGCAGGAAGGCGCCGTCGTCGACCTGAATCGCACCGCCGGCGCCGCGGTGGACGTGGTGGTCAACGGCACACTCGTCGCCCGGGGCGACGTGGTGGTCGTCGACGACGAGCTCGGAGTGCGAATCACCGAGGTCGTAGAGCGCCGATGACATCTGTCGTCCGTAGCTCGCGGGGCCGATGATGGAAGGCGGCGAAGTCCTCGGCCGGCTGCTGCCGGCGCTGGCGCTGGTGATCGCCACCCCTCTGCTGGTCCGCCATTGGCTGCGCAAGGGCCGCGGCCTGGCCGGCGGGGAGCTGCGCGTCGTCGCCCGCGCCCCGATGGGGCGCACCGCAGCCGCCGTGATCGTCGAGACCAGCGGACGCAGGTTCCTCTTGGGTGTCACCGAGAGCTCGGTGCGCCTCATCTCAGAGCTGGAAGCCGAAGGCGAAGAGCCTGCGGTGGCTCCGGGCACGGACGCCCGGAGCTCGGAAGGAGACCCAGGGCCATGGACCGGCCTCGACTACTGGCGGCGCATGACGCTGCGCCGCTCGCCCAAGGAGCCGGTCCGTGTCATCGCCGAGTAGGCACCGCCTCCTCTTCCTGGTCGCGGCCGTCGTCGCCCTGACCCTGGCCGTGGGCGCGCCCGCCCACGCCCAGACCGACGAGATCGCCACGCCGCGCGTCGACGGGCCCCTCCAGGTGCCGACCGTCTCGGTCCCCGACACCCCGACCGTCTCCATCGACCTGGGCGAGGACTCCGGCGTCACGAAGAGCGTGGCGATCCTGCTCCTGCTGACCGTCGGAGCGGTGCTTCCCGGCCTGCTGCTGGTGATGACGTCGTTCACCCGCTACGTGATCGTGCTGGGGATCACCAAGAACGCCCTGGGGCTCCAGACGATCCCGCCGACCCAGGTGCTGATCGGGATCGCCCTCTTCCTCACCATCTTCACCATGGGCCCGACGCTCTCGGAGGTCAACGAGCAGGCGATTCAGCCTCTCCTGGCGGGCGAGATCGAAGCCCAGGAGGCACTCGAGGCCGGGTTCGGTCCCTTCCGCGAGTACATGCTGGCCCACACCTCCGACGACGACCTGCGACTGTTCGTCGGACTCTCCGACATCGACATCCCCGAGCGCCGGGCCGACACCCCCGCCTCGGTACTCGTGCCCGCCTTCGTCGTGTCCGAGCTGCGGGCCGCGTTCCTGATCGGTTTCGTCGTGTTCGTCCCGTTCCTCGTCATCGACCTGGTGGTCTCGGCGGTGCTGATGTCGATGGGGATGATGATGCTGCCGCCCGTCTTCATCAGCCTCCCCCTGAAGCTGCTGCTCTTCGTCCTCGTCGACGGGTGGTCGCTGATCATCCAGTCGCTCGTCGGCTCGGTCCAAGGGACGGTGACATGACCGACGCCCAGGTCCTCGACATCCTCGTCGACGCCCTCGTCGTCGCCGCCAAGCTGGCGGGGCCCTTCTTGATCTCGGCGGCCGCCATCGGCATCGCCGTCTCGCTCCTGCAGACGATCACCCAGGTGCAGGAGATGACGCTGACGTTCGTCCCGAAACTCATCGGCGCCGCCCTCATCCTCGTCTTCGCCGGCTCGTGGATGCTGCGGGAGGTCGTTACGTGGGTGAAGGCGCTGTGGACGTCGATCCCGGGGTTGTGAAGCGATGGAGATCGCCATAGACCCCGGCTGGGCCACCGGTCTCGCCCTCTCCTCCACCAGGATGGCGGCGTTCGCCGTCGCCTCCCCGATATACGCCAGGATCCTCCCCGGCGTCGGGCGCATCGCCCTGGTCTTGGTGCTGGGGCTGTTCTTCACCGACCCCGTGGCGATATCCGATCTCTACTCGCTGGTCGCCGCCGGGTTCATCAACGCCGTGATCGGCGCCGCCCTGGGTTTTCTGACCGGCATCCTCTTCCACATCTTCCAGGTCGCCGGCGGGGTGCTCGACTTCTCGTCGGGCCTCTCGGTCTCCGGTGTGCTCGATCCGATGACCGGCCACCAGGACACGGTGTTCGGCCGCATCTTCGGGATCGCCGCCGGGGCGATCTTTCTGGCCCTCGGGGGAGACCAGCTTCTAATCGTCGGGCTCAGCCGGAGCGTCGAGGCGATCCCCCTCGACGGCGTCCCCAGCCTGCACGCCGGCCTCGCCGACCTGGCGGTATCGCTGCTCGGCAAGATGATGCTGGCGGCGGTGGAGCTCGCCTTCCCGGCCGTGGCGGCCCTGTTCCTGGTGGAGCTGGCGCTCGGCCTGGCCAACCGGATGGTTCCCCACATGAACGCCTTCCTGGTGGGGATGCCCGCCAAGATCCTCGTCTCGCTGCTCGTCGTGTCCGTCGTCGCTCTCGCCATTCCCTCCCTGATGGACGGGGTCATCTCGGAGATCTGGGCGACCCTCGCCCGCACCCTCACCGGGCTCACCTCGGGGTGAGGAGATTCTCTCCTTATGTAGGCAGCGGACTGGCCGACAGGGGAAGGTGCACCAGGACGGTGCGCTCAGTCGCCCACGGATCGGGCCGCCTGCACAGCTCGGACTGAACGACCGTGAGCGATACGCGTACCGAAAAACCGACTCCACGACGTCTCCGCGAGGCTCGCAAGGAGGGCCAGGGCTTCACCAAGAGCCCCGAGGTCGCGGTGGCCTTCTCGCTCCTGGGCGCCGTTCTGTCTCTCCGCCTCATCGCTCCCGGTGTGGTCGAGGGCGTCGTGAATGAGGCCCGTCGCTTCTTCGCCGCGGCAGGCTCGCCCGACCCTCTCGCCTTCGTCTCCCAGAGGGTCGGTCCGATGATCGCCGGCGCTCTCCTCCCGTTCCTCGCAGTGGCGGTGTTGGCTGCGGTCGCTTCCGGCGTCGCCCAGACCGGCATCGTCTTCGTTCCCGCCGCCGCCAAGCCGCGCCTCAAGAACCTGAGCTGGAAGCGAGGCCTCGAGCGGCTCCGTCCCAGCCGCGTCGCCTGGGACCTCGTGCGATCCGCCGCCAAGATGGCCCTCCTCGTCGCGTTCACCTGGTCCTCGCTGGAAACGTGGATCGCTTTCCTGCGATCCCGGCACAGCCTCTCGGTCGCCCTGACGACGACCACGGACCAGGCGTGGGGCCTGATCGCCCGCACCGCGCTCGCCGCGGTGGCGGTGGCGATCGCCGACTACGCCATCAACCGCTACCGCACCCAGAAGTCGCTCAAGATGACCCGCTCCGAGGTCAAGCGGGACCTGAAGGACTCCGAAGGCGACCCGGTGCTGAAGATGCGCCGCCGCCGCCTGGCCTCGGAGATATCCCGAAACCGGATGATCAGCGACGTTGGCCGGGCCGACGTGGTGGTCACCAACCCGACGCACATCGCCATCGCCCTCCGCTACGACCCCAACGAGCCGGCTCCGCGGGTGGTGGCGCGGGGTGCCGGGGCGCTGGCGGAGCGGATCAAGGCCGAGGCCCGCCGGCACGGAGTCTTCGTGACCGAGAACAAGCCGCTCGCCCGGGCGCTCTACCGCTCCTGCAAGGTGGGCCAGTTCATCCCATCCAGCTTGTACGAGGCCGTCGCCGTCGTGTTGGCGACCGCCTTCCGCCGCAGGGGGTGGGCGGCATGAGGCTGACCAGGGCGACGGTCCCGGCGTTCCTGATCGCCGCCGTCCTGATGATGGTGGTGCCGGTCTCGCCGGTCGTGCTCGACCTGCTCCTGGCCGCCAACCTGGCGCTCGCCGTCTTGATCCTCCTCGGGACGATCCTGCTCAAGGACAGCCTCGACTTCTCGGTCTTCCCGTCCCTCCTCCTCATCACCACGCTGCTCAGGCTCGCCCTCAACGTGTCGTCGACCCGTCTGATCCTCCTCGACGGGTACGCCGGCAAGGTCATCGAGACCTTCGGCAACTTCGTGATCGGCGGTTCGGTGGTCGTGGGTCTCGTCGTGTTCTTCATCCTCGTGATCATCCAGTTCGTGGTGATCACCAACGGGGCCAGCCGCGTGGCCGAGGTGGGAGCCCGCTTCACCCTGGATGCCATGCCGGGCAAGCAGATGGCCATAGACGCCGACCTCACCGCCGGGCTCATCAACGAGGAGCAGGCGCGGGAACTGCGCGCCCGCATCGCCAAGGAAGCCGACTTCTACGGGGCGATGGACGGTGCCTCCAAGTTCGTCAAGGGCGATGCCATCGCCGGCCTCATCATCACCGCCATCAACCTGTTCGGCGGCCTGGCCGTCGGGGTGGGGATGCAGGGCCTGCCGCTCGACGAGGCGATCCAGACCTACAGCCTGCTCTCGGTGGGCGACGGCCTGGTCAGCCAGCTGCCCGCCCTCCTCATCTCCCTGTCCACGGGTCTGTTGGTGACCCGGGTGCGTTCCGAGGAGGACCTGGGTGGCGAGCTGGGTGACCAGCTCTTCAACCGGCCCAAGGCGATGCGGATCTCTTCGTACGTCGTCGCCGGCCTGGCCTTCCTCCCCGGCCTGCCCACCCTGTCGTTCCTGGGCATCGCCGGCGTTCTCTTCGCCGCCTCCGGCCGGAGGAAGAGGGAAGAGAAGCAGGCGGCGGCTGCGGCGGCGGCCGAGCCCGTGGTCACGGTCGCCCCTGACTCTCCCGAGGCGCTGCTGCCCGGGATGCGCGTCGAGCCGCTCGAGCTCCACCTCGCCTTCGACATCCTCGACCTGATCGACACCGACCGCGGCGGCGACCTCCTCGACCGGGTGCGCGCCCTCCGCAGCCAGATCGCCCAGGAGCTCGGCTTCGTCATGCCCTACGTCCGCACCCGCGACGACGTGACGCTGCCACCGAGCACCTACCGGATCCTGCTGCGGGGCGTCGAGGTCGCCCGTGGGACGGTGCCGCCGGAGAGGTTGCTCGCCATCCCCACCGGCGACAACGCCGAGATCGCCGCACTGGGCGGAGAGGAGACGACCGAGCCGGTGTTCGGCCTCACCGCCTACTGGCTGCCGGTCAGTGCCCGTCCGGCGGCCATCGCCGCCGGGGCCACGGTCGTGGACCGCTCATCGGTCATCGTCACCCACATGGCCGAGGTGGTGCGGTCCAACGCCGCCCTCCTCCTCACCCGCCAGGACGTCCAGGAGCTCGTGGAGAGCCTGCGCCACGACGAGCCGATCCTCGCCTCCGAAGTCGGCTCCGAGCGTCTCCCCCTCGGCATGTTCCACCAGGTGCTCCGCAGCCTGCTCGACGAGCGGGTGCCGATCCGGGACCTGGGCCGGATCATCGAGGCGCTCACCGCCCGCCCCGGGCTGCACACCGTGGACCAGATGGTCAACGCCGCCCGGGCCGCCCTGGGGCGGACCATCGTGTCCCGCATCGCTCCCGACGGGAAGCTGGGCGTCATCACGCTGGACCCCCAACTCGAGACCAACCTCCACGAGGCGCTGCGGGAGGTCGACGGAGAGGTCCTGCTGGTGCCCGACCCCCAGACGATGCACACGCTCGTCTCCCAGGTCGGCAACGTCCTCGCCGAGAAGGGAGCGTCGGCGACGGCGATCGTCTGCTCGCAGCCGCTGCGTCGCCCGCTGCGTCACGCTCTCCGCTCGGCCGGCCTCGACGTTCCCGTCATTGCCTATCCCGAGATCCCCACTTCCGTCACAGTCGACGCCAAAGGAGTGATCGCGCATGCAGCACTCACCAACTGACACCTTGACCGTGGAGGCCGGAACGGCCGAGCAAGCGCTCGAAGAGATCACCACCCGCCTCGGCCCCAACGCCGAGATCATCGACGCCCGCAAGGTGCAGAAGGGCGGCATCGCCGGCTTCTTCGCCCGCGAGCTGGTGCAGATCACGGCGCGGCCCCGCAAGGCCCACGACGCCCCGGCGCCGTTCGAGCGGGTGCTGGAGGCGGCTCTCGCCCGCGAATCCGCCGAGGGAGAGGACGCCCCCACGGAGAGCCCCGACCGGCAGGCGCCGGTCCCGGCCCAGCCGGCGCCGGCGGCGATCCCGCAGACGCCACAGACGGCGGCGGCCGACTGGCGGCTCAGTGGAGGGGCGAACTGGAGCGTCACCGCCCTCGCCAGATGTGATCTGCCCAGTCCGATCGTCGAGGCGGTGATGGACCTGGACCCACGCGACGACCTGGGATGGATCGCCGCCATCGCCGGTGCCGTGGCTCCGTGGTGCCGGCCGCTCCCGACGGGCTCATCGATCCTCGTGGGGCCCTCCGCCGACAAGGTCGGGCGCTCCCTCGGCATGGAGGTCGTGGCGCCTACGGAGGCGGCACCCTACGGGGGAGACTTCGCCGCTCCGGTCACGGCTTCGAATCGGGACTGGCTCGACACCGTCCGGGGGGAGCGCTGGCTCCACCTCGTGGTCGACGACAGGGCTTCCATGGAGCTGCTCAGCGACGAAGTGCTCGCCGTCTCTTGGGTGGGTGGCCGCGGGGTGGCTGGCGCTCTTCGGCTGGCGTCGTCACTCGGTCTCGTGCTCGGATACGGGATGGGCACCGGGCGATCGGCCACCGCCTACCGGGCCACCCCCGTCGACGTGGCCCTGGCGATTCGGGAACTGGTGGGGCGGCGATGAGGCGAGCGAGTCCCATCCAGCGTGTTCCGGCCATGTGGGGGCTCGCCGGCCTGGTCCCCATCGCCGTGCTGCTCTTCAAGGAGGACCTCACCCTGTTCGAAGCCGGCATGCGGGCTCTCGCGGTGCTGGCGGCTGTGATGTTCCTGCGCTGGCTCGGTGACAAGGCCGTGCGGGGAGTCCTGGCGACTCTCGAGCCCGAGCCGGTTCCGGCGGAGGCGTCCCAAACCGAGGAATCCGACGCTTGAGGACAGACCGTTTCGGCCGACTGGATGAGCGATGGATGGAGAGCCGATGACGACCGCCCTCGATGAGGTTCTCGTTGACGAGCAGCAGCCCGAAGCCTCCCTTCCGGGGGTGTTCGGTGTCGGGTTGCACCAGGCTGCCGTCCGCCGCTTCGAGCTGGCGGGCACCTGCCGCCTCGTCGACGAAGCTTCGGCGGCCGACGTGGTCGTCGCCTCCACGCGGCTGCCCCGGCGGCGTTCTGTGGCGGCGCTGGTGGACGAGATCCGCCAGCAGGCCCCGTCCGCCCCGCTCCTCGTCTTGGTCCACCCGGGTGGCGAGCCGCTCGCCGTCGAGTTCCTGCGCGCCGGGGCCCGGGCAGTCGTGGCCGAGGGCAACGAGGCCCAGATCCTCGAATGGCTGGCCGAACGTCCGAGCGACGAACCGCTGGTCGAGACGTTCGAGCGCCGCTTCGACCAGCGCCTCGACCGGCAGTCGGCGGGCGTGGTCATCGGGCTCACCCCGTTCGAGTCGCGTGTCAGGGAGCTGACCCAGACCGGCATCTCGCGGATCGGCCTCATCCGGATCCCCGAGTGGAAGCGGGCCACCGCCAAGCTCTCCGCCGACGCCCTGTCCCTCCTCGAGCGACGGCTCCGAGTCCAGCTGGAGGACCTCTGCCGGGCGGCCGGCGTCGAGGTGCACCAGATCGGCCCGGGGGAGTACGGGATCATCGGTCGCGACCTGTCGGCCCGGGAAGCCGACGAGTTGGGCAAGAGACTGGCGGCGGTGGCCGCCTCCTTCTCCCCGGACCGCACCTCGTCGCTGGGGTTGGCGATGGGCCACGTCGGGCCGGAGGTGACGACGGAGTCGACGACCCTGATGGAACTGGCCCGGCGCGCCCTCGACCTGGCGGCCAGCCCCGACGGGCCCGACGTCGTCAACGCCGACGACCTCTCCCGGGCTCTGGCTTCCTCCACCGAGCTCGACACCGCCTTCCAGGCGCTGCTGTTGGTGGAACGTCACGACCCCGCCGGCGAAGGCCACGGTGCCCGAGTCGCCGAGATGGTGAGCCGCCTCGCCGAGCATCTCGGCATCGAGGGTCGTGAGCTCGTTCGCATGCGGCTCGCCGCCGAGTTGCACGACGTGGGCAAGGTGTCGCTGCCCGAGGCCCACGCCTACGGCCCGGCAGAAGACGATCCCGAGGCGGTGGAGGCTTATCGGAGTCATCCGGTCCTCGGAGCGGAGGCGCTCCGGGCCGCCGGCTGGGACGTGGCGTCGGCCATCCGCCACCACCACGAGCGATGGGACGGGACCGGCTTTCCCGACGGCTTGTCCGGCGAGGAAATCCCTTTGGCCGCCCGGCTCATCGCCGTGGCCGATGCCATCGACCGGACGTCGTTGGAAGAGGTCGAGGCCCAAGCAGGGACGGCGTTCGATCCCGAGATCGCACGACTGGCGATCCAGGTCCTCCGCTGAGCCGGTCAGTGCTCCTTGGGCGGAACCTGGGTGCGGAGGATCTCGGCTGACCGGTCGAGGGTGCGGACCGCCGCCCGGTTCTCCTCCACCACCTGGTCGTAGACCTCCGCCCGGTGCACCTGGACGGAGCGAGGGGCATCCACTCCGATCCTCACCTGGCTTCCCCGCACTTCGACCACGGTGATGACGATGTCGTGGCCGATGCGGATCGACTCGCCTTCCCGACGGGTGAGGATCAGCATCAGGCTCCACCCAGGTCGACGGTGGCTCGCACCGGGTAGTCGGAGTCGGCGAGGACGACCTGACGTCCGATCAGGGTTTCGCGGTGGACGACGAACGGCCCCATCAAGTTGAGGTGGACCGAATCGTTCTCGGGCTCGAGAGTGACGGGGCAGAAGACGACGGCGTCCTCGGGGCGCTCGAGTCCCAGCGCCTCACGATCGTCCTCTGCCAGCTCGGGGGCGTAGTCGGGGAAGAACAGCCACGGGACGCACACGACCATCGCCACGTCCTCGTCCTCGAGGGACTGCAGGAGCTGGAACGCCCCGTCCTCGACGATCTCCACGAGGGCGAATCGCCGGAGGTGCGGAAAGCCCGGGATTCCGTCCGGGAACTCGATGGCTTTGGTTTCGGAGGGGGTTTCGACCGTCACCGCAAGAAGTCGATCAACGACGGCTGGATGCTTCTGGCAAGTGCGCCGAGGGTCGCTTCGTACGCCACCTGCTGGAGCTGGAGTTGCATGATCGCCTCGGCCACGTCGATTGACTCTACTTGGGACAGTCGGTCCTGCAGTGACAGCTTCTCGTCGGCGTTGCGGCGCTGGGCGGCTTCGATGCGGTTGGTCGCCGCGCCCAGCTGAGCGAGAGCAGTGAGGATGCGATCCATCGACTCGTCGATCTCGTCGATCGAACCTTGCACGCCGTCGTTGTCGCCGGCGAGGATCCGGTCGCTCAGGTCGGCGAGCACGGTGAACAGGTCACGTCCCGCGTCGAACCCGAACACCTCGGCGCCGATGACGTTCACCTGCACGACGTCCTTCGGGCCGACCCTGCGCTCGACGACGCCGTCGTTGCCCAGGTACGCGCTGCCATCGGAGGCGACCGCATCACCGTCGGCGGTCCCCGCGAACAGCGCCCGGTCGCCGATCCGTGAGTTGGCGATGGCTATCGCCTCCTCCCGGATCGATTCGAGCTCTTTGGCGAAGGCTTCGCGTTCGGCGTCGTTGGTGACGCTGCCCGACCGGATGGCGAGCTCGCGGGCGCGGTGGAGACGGTCGAGCAGCGTCTGGAGCTTGCTGTCGGCCAGCGATGTCCACATGAGGCCGTCGCTGGCATTGCGAGCAGCCTGGTCCGAGGCCGCCTGCAATCCGCGCAGCGACATCGAGCGGTTCATCGCCGACGGGTCGTCGGAAGGCTTGTGGATCCGCTTCCCCGATCCCAGTGAGCTCTGCGCCTGGGCGAGCTGCTCGAGACGGTTCTGGAGACGTTCGAGGTTCTGGTACGTGATCGCTTGCTGGGTGATCCTCATCTCATCACCTCCCGACCAGGCCCGTGCGGGTGATCAGCTGGTCGAGGAGCTCGTCGACCGCAGTCATGACCCGGGCCGAGGCCTGGTAGGCGTGCTGGTATTCGATCAGAGCGACCATCTCCTCGTCGATGGACACGCCGTGGGCGCCCAAGCGGGCCAGCTCGGCGGCGCTCTGCAGGCTCGCTTGAGCGGCGGCGGCGTCGCGGGCGGTGCGGGCGTTGACGCCGATGTCGGTGACGATCTCCCGCCACCAGTTGTCGAGGACGATGCTCTTGGTCGGGTCCACCTCCACCGCCTCCTCACGCAGCGCGGCCAGGGACGCGGCGTTGCGGCCGTCGTGGAGAGCGAACGGCGTCCCGGAGGCCGCCAGCCTGTCCGGGTCGGTGACGAGCAGCGTCAGCGTGAAGGTGTCGGCGTCGAATGCGAAGAGGTCCTCGCCGGGCGTGCCTTCGATGTCGGCGCCGGCTCGGTGACGCTCGTTCAGGTTGGCGACGAGCGTGTCGACGAACTGGCGGAACTGCGCCTGGTAGTTCGGCAACACGTCCTGGAGGAAGCGCTGGTACTCGGCGACCGCCCCACCCGGCGTCACGTCCACTCCCGAGGGGTGGGTGATCGTCGCGTCGTCGCGGTTCCATCCCAACTCGTTCACCTTGTCGCCGAAGACGACGGTGAGGCCGTTGACGGACACCTTCACGGTGCCGTCCTCCATCTGTCGCGAGGTGGCCCCGATGAGCTCCGCCAAGCGATCCAACGCCAGGTCGCGGCGATCCAGGAGGTCGTTCGGGGTGTCCAAGCCCGTGCTGCGGCGAATGGCGTCGTTCAGGCCCGCCACCTCGTCGAGGAGACGGTTGACCTCGTTGATGTCCTGTTCGATGGACACGGCGGCGTCGGCGCCGACTCGTTCCCAGCCGATGGCGACCGTGTTGATGCGCGTGGCGAGCGCCTGCAGCGTGGCGATGACGTTGCGCCGGGCGGCGGGATCCGTCGGGCTGAGGGAGAGCTCCTCGAAGGCGTTCCAGGTGTCGGCGAGAACGGCGCCGATGCCGAGCTCCGGCTCGGCCAGCGCCTCCTCGACGCTGGCCAGCAGCGAGGCGCGTACGTCCAGCCCCGCGGTCAGCCCCAGGCCGGCCCGGACCCGCATGTCCAGGAACTCGTTGCGGAGGCGGTCGATGCCGTCGACGGTGGTCCCGGTCCCCACCACCCCGTAGGAGGCGCGGTGACCGTACTCCCGGCTCAGTTGGGTGACACGCTGGCGGGTGTAGCCCGTGCTGTGGGCGTTGGCGACGTTGTGTGACGTCGTTTCCACGCCGGCACGCGCCGCCAGGATTCCCGAGAGCGCAGTGTGGAGAGAGAGGAAATCGGCCACGTCAGATCACCTTGTCGTGGGTCACCGGACGCGTCACGAGCTTTTCGACCCTGCCTTCCGGGCTGTAGGTCGAAGCGTCTTCGACCAGGCCGGACAGGGCGGCCTGGACCCGGCCGAGGCCTTCGGTCGCCAGCCGCCGGTTGTCCCGGGTCACCTTTTCGACCTGATCGACCAGCGACATGAACGTCCGCCGGTGCTCGGAGAACGCCGTTCGATACGGCTCCGGGGCGTGTTCGGTGAGGTAGGCGAGCTTGAGGTCGTGAGGCGGCATCCCCCAGTCCTCGGCCAACGACGAGATGAGCTCTTCCCGACGCTCTTCTTCTTCGCGGATGCGGCGGAGGACGCTTTCGATCTCCGCCATCGCGATCGGCACGAAAGCTGCTTGATCGGAGGAAAGGAGGAGTTGTGCTTCGAGCAGCTTGAACAGCAGGTATTCGACCAGCTGCCGTTGTCTCCCGAGCTGGGCCACCAGATCGGGGAGGACCGGGGATGCCGCGTGAGTCTTCACGACTTCGACCGTCGGCCGCCCAGTGGGACTTTTAAGCATCGATCCCTAAATCCTCGCCTGGATCGGCCGATGAACGGCGACAGACGATGAATGGCGATACGCTGCAGCGAGCTGACACACCTATGAAAGATCGGGGGACCATGGGGAGAGACAGGAGGGGTCTGGTGGGCGACAACCCGAACTCCGAGGGAGAACGGGGAGAACTCGAGCTCCGTCTCCGGGAGCTGCAGGAGCAACTGGAGGAATACCGCCGCCGCTACGGAGAGCTGCGCCTGGCGCTCGAAACTCTGACCACGATCGATCCCACCAGCGGGGTCCGCAACCGGCTCGGCATCCTCCAGTCCATCGAAGGGGCCTTGCAGTGGAACAGCCGGGAAGGTCAGCCCTTCGGGGTGGTCGTGCTCGACATCCCCACGCTGGCCGAGCTCCGCCGGCACGAAGACCAGGTCCTGGTCGATGAGGCCATCGCCCATGTCGCAGCAGTCATCTCCGCCGGGTTGCGCGACGTCGACCGGGTGGGGCGATGGAACGACGATGTGTTCGTCGTGGTCTTGGCCAAACTCGATGCCAACGGCGTCCGGCCCGTCGCCGCCCGCCTCGTCTCCATGCTGTCGGCGGTGCCGATCCACGGAGAGCGCCGGGTCTACGAGCTGACGCCGAAGATGACCGCCCTCCTCGTCGAGCCGAAAGCCGGAGTCAGCGTCGACGACCTCGCCCGGGAGATCGATGCCGCCCACGGGTCTGATGAGCCCGACGCTCCACGCGTGATCACCTTCCGCCGCGACGCTTAAGCGATAGCCGCTGCGGCCGACTGGAGCCCCGACCAGAAGCAAGAAGGCTTCCACGGACCGGGAAGCTGCCACCCCACGGACGGGCCGTCAGGAATGAGGAGGTCGCCTCTCACATGATGCGCTCGATGTTCTCCGGGGTGTCCGGCTTGCGATCGCACCAGACGATGATGGACGTCGTCGGTAACAACGTCGCCAACGTCAACACGCCCGGTTACAAGGCCTCACAGGTCACTTTCCAGGAGACCCTGACCCAGACGGTGCGCGGAGCCGCTCCCGGAAGCGGCGTCGTCGGCGGCACCAATCCGATCCAGATAGGCCTCGGCACCCAGGTCGCCACCGTCGACGGGATCTTCACCCAAGGCGCCGTCCAGACTACCGGCCGCAACACGGACCTGATGATCCAGGGCGACGGTTACTTCATCGTCCAGCGCGGGGAGGAGCGTTTCTACACCCGGGCCGGCAGCTTCGGCTTCGACCGCGAAGGCAACCTCGTCAACGGCAACGGGCTCAAGGTGATGGGGTGGACGTCGGTCGACGCCAACGGCCGGGTGGTCACGACTGGAGCGCTGGAGGAGATCTCGATCCCGCTGGGCCAGGTGATCGAGCCCGAGGCCACCACTCTGGTGACGGTCCGCGGCAATCTCTCCGCCGGCGCCACCAGCCCTGTCACCACGTCCGTGAATGTCTACGACGATCTCGGAAACGCCACCGAGGTGGCGATCCGGTTCCAGAACAACGGAGGCAACCAGTGGGCCGTCGAGCGTCAGGAGGACGACGGCACCTGGACGCCGGTCGGAACGGTCTCCTTCGGCGCGGATGGCAGCTTCGCGTCGACCGCTCCTGACCCGCTCCAGCTCTCTCCGACGGTCTCCCTCGACCTGAGCGGGCTGGTGCAATACGGAGGCACCTCGAATCTGGAGGCCACATCGGATGGCCACGCCATGGGTGTCCTCCAGGACGTCACGATCGGTGCCGACGGCACCGTCACCGCCCATTTCTCCAACGGCCTGACCAGGGACATGGCCGTGATCGCGATCGCGACGTTCGCCAACCCGGGGGGTCTCAGCCGGGTCGGTGAGTCGACGTTCGCGGCTTCGCCCAACTCGGGAGCTGCGGTCATCGGCCAGCCCGGCTCGGGCGACAGGGGCTCGCTCACTCCGGGCGCCCTGGAGATGTCGAACGTCGACCTGGCCCGGGAGTTCACGAATCTGATCATCGCCCAGCGCGGCTTCCAGGCCAACAGCCGGGTGATCACCGCCTCCGACGAGATGCTCGCCGACCTGGTGAACATCCGTCGCTGATGGATCGGGCCGTCCCGCACCGATGCGGGACGGCCGCATCAGCAGGTCGGGTGAGGCGACCTAGAACGGGGCGGGGCCGCGGCCGATCAAGAGGGTCTGGCCGTGGGCGGTGTCCTCGACGAGGCAACGGCTCTGGCCGTCGGGTGTTGAGATCACCATCTCCTTTCCCAGCAGCCCGACCAGCTCGTGATGGAGGACGCCTTTCCAGTCACCCCACTGGTCTTCGGTGAGGATGGCTGGAGCATGCCGGACCACACGCCCTTCCTCGTCGTGCACGCCGACGCGCCGAAAGAATCGGCTGCGGGTGAGCGTTCTGTGTGTAGTCATTTCCATCAGATACCCAGTCGACGGTCGATCGACACGTTCGTAGGACACTTATCGGCCGCTCATGGACAACGTTTACCGCGAGATTCGCGACTCGCCGGATAGCCCAGAGAGTGGCGTCGTCTAGGCTCGCCCGGGATGCTCCCGTTGTTCGATTCACGTGGCTGACGCCGCATTGCACGTGCGCGGGGTGACCCGCCGCTTCGGTGACGTCACCGCCCTCGACGACGTGGGGTTCAGGGTGGAGTACGGCCAGGTCGTGGGTCTGCTCGGCCACAACGGCGCCGGCAAGACCACCACCATCCGTCTCCTCAACGGGCTCCTGGCGCCTCACGCCGGCGAAGTGAGGACGATGGGACTCGACCCGGTCACCGACGGGGCCGAGGTGCGTCGTCACACCGGGGTCCTCACCGAGACCCCCTCGCTCGACGACCGCATGGATGCATGGGAGGCGATGCGGTTCTGGGCGGCCATGTGGGGCGTGCCCAAGGACGCCGTGGAATCGAGGGTGAGAGACCTGCTCGAGCGGTTCCAACTCGCAGACCGGGCGGGTGACCGCATCGGCGGCTACAGCCGCGGGATGCGCCAGCGCCTCGCCCTCGCCCGGACGCTCCTCCACGACCCGCCGCTCCTGTTTCTCGACGAGCCGACCGCGGCGCTGGACCCGGTGGCGGCCCGGGACGTGCGCAGCCTGGTTCGCACGCTGGCAGCCGAGGATCGGCGCACCGTCCTCATCTGCACACACAACCTCGTCGAAGCACAGGAGCTCTGCGATCGC
>Ga0207869_1000101_pt1 | contig 78661 bp, 83 predicted proteins | sample HigsolmetaAR205D_FD_184837 | JGI IMG/M metagenome (GOLD analysis project Ga0207869, IMG submission 184837) | Ionic liquid and high solid enriched microbial communities from the Joint BioEnergy Institute, USA - AR20-5-D (SPAdes) (version 2) ...
CCGCCGGCTTCTCGTGGGTGGTGTCGGCGATCTTCGCCTTCCTGGCCGTCATCCACCTGACCCGGGGGATCGGCAGGAAGTCGAACCTGGTCCTGTCCATCGCCCTGGTCCTGTTTGCCTTCGCTTTCCTGGCGTGGGCGGCGGCCGGGTCGTCGTTCAGCCTGCTGGGCATGCTCCGCACCACGGTCTCGGCGGCCACGCCGATCGCTTTCGGCGCACTCTCCGGCGTGCTGTGCGAGCGGGTCGCGGTCATCAACATCGGCATCGAGGGGATGCTGCTCACGGGCGCTTTCATGTCGGCGCTGGTGGGGACCGTCACCAACCCGTGGGTGGGGTTGCTGGCCGCCACTCTCTCCGGTGGGGTGCTGGCCCTGGGGCTGGCCGTGCTGGCGATCCGCTACCGCGTGGACCAGATCATCGCCGGGGTCGTGATCAACATCTTCGCCCTCGGCCTCACGTCCTTCCTCAGCTCCCAGATCCTGGTGGAGAACCCGGACCGCTTCAACCGCCCCGGGGTGCTCCAAGCGTTCCGCATCCCCCTGCTGGCGGACATCCCCGTGATCGGCCCCATCCTGTTCAACCAGAACATCTTCGTATATGCCCTGTGGATCAGCGTCGCCCTCACCGCCTACGGGCTCTTCCGCACCCGCTGGGGCCTCCGTGCCCGGGCGGTGGGCGAGCATCCCAAGGCAGCCGACACCCTCGGCGTCAACGTGTACCGGATGCGCTACCTCAACGTCCTCCTCGGAGGGCTCGTGGCTGGCTTCGGCGGCGCCTACTTCACGCTGGGATCGGTGGGGGCATTCAACGAGAACATGACAGCCGGCCGCGGCTTCATCGGCCTGGCGGCGATGATCTTCGGGCGTTGGCATCCCGTCGGGGCGCTGGCGGCCGCCTTGGTCTTCGGTTTCGCCGACTCGCTGCAGGTGCGGCTCGGCATCCTCGACGTCGGCATCCCCTCCGACTTCCTGCTGATGGCGCCGTACCTGGTGACGATCATCGTCGTCGCCGGGGTGGTGGGGCGCGCCCGCCCGCCCGCCGCCGACGGCCAGCCATACGTGAAGGAGTGAGCCACAGGCTCACTCCTTCGGTGGTCGACCTCGCCGGTAAGACGAGGGGCCGGGCGCTCAGCCCTCGCCGGTAGTCGTGGTCTCCTCGGCGACCGTGGTGTCGGTGGTGCCGGTCGTGTCGGTCGTGTCGTCGGGGGCAGTGGTGCCGGTGGTCCCGGTGGTGGCGGGCCGCCCGATCACCTCGATCTCGTCGATCGCCAGCTCCCGGAACACCTGACCATCGACCACTTCGGCGGGCCAGGCGGTGTTGATGGTGATCGTCACCTGGTGGGTGCTGAGGGAGCTGAAGTCGATCTGCTGGGTCCCGGGGATGTTCTGGAGCTCGATCTGGGCGTCGGCCAGGCTGTCGTCGGAGGAGATCGTCAGCGACCGCGCCCGGAAGTTGCGCCGGAACCGGGTGTCGTCGTTGGAGATGTTCCTCCAGTTGATGCGGTTGATGGCCACCGCCGACCGGAACTCGATCCTGATGGTCACCGACTCGCCGCGCTCTTCCAGGTCGGCCCAGTCGACCTGGTAGAGGGCATCGGAGCCGGAGATCAGGTTCTCGCAGATGAACGATCCCAGCCCTTCGGGGGTGCACTCGACGTCCAGGGGGTCCAGGACGTCGGGCTCGACTATCTGGAGCGTCGTCGAAGTGGTCTCGGAGGCGACGACGCTGGTGGCGGTCGCCTCGTCGCCGCCGCTGAACAGCTGGAACAGCAGAGCTATGACGATGACCCCCAACAGCAAGCCGCCGATGGCGATGACCGCCCTCACCCCGGCGGTCGCCTGCACGGCCGGCCTCGGAGCGGCGGGAAGCGGGCCCTGGGACAGCCGGGCGCCACACTCTTCGCAGTGGCGGTTGGTGGGTGCGTTCTGGGCGCCGCAGGACGGGCAGACGACGGGCTCCCGGTACGAAGGTGGCGGGGGTGGGGAGCCGAGCTCGAATCGCTCGTAGTCGTCCTCGTACCCCTGGTCCTCCTCGTAACCCATGTAGGCGCCGCAGGTGGGGCAGAACTGCTCGTCGCCCGTCACGGTGGCCCCGCAATTAGGGCACACGTGTCTTGCCACGGTACTCCTTCCGAAAATCCGCGGAGGAACGGAACAGTGAAGTGACTGCCGCTCCGCTGGGTATTCTGCCACGTCGTGGGGCAATCCCAGATCATCACCGCCGAACAATGGACCGTCGGCTCGGTCGTGGCAGGGGTGTTGCTCCTCGCCCTGGTCGTCGTCGCCATCGTCTGGGCGGTGCTCCGGCACGGGGGCCGGGGAAGCTGAGCCGGTCCATCGGCTGACGACTGTCACACCCCCTGCCTACGATCGACCCACATGGCGTTCGTCTGTGAGAACTGCGGCAACCGGTCGGCGAAATGGATGGGCTTCTGTCCCCAGTGCCTCGTCCAGGAGCCGCTGGTCGAAGAGGTGCCGGCCCCGTCGCAACGCACCAGCCGTAAGGTGCCGGCTGCCAAGAAGATCCGCCTCGACGAAGTCCGCTCCGACGACGCGGCGCGTGCGCCCGTCGGCATCGGTGAGCTCGACCGGGTGCTGGGTGGGGGCCTGGTCAGCGGCTCGGTGGTCCTCCTCGGGGGAGAGCCCGGGGTCGGCAAGTCGACGCTCCTCCTCCAGGCGGCCGGCCAGCTGGGCCGTCAGGGTCGGCGGGCGCTGGTCGTGTCGGCGGAGGAATCCGCCCAGCAGGTCGCCATGCGGGCCGACCGGCTGGGGATCGGCGGCGAGGGGGTGGCGCTGGTCGCCGACGACGACGTCGACCGGGTGCTGGCGGCGGCCGACGACGACCCGCCCGACCTGATGATCGTCGACTCGATCCAGACGGTGCTCACCCAGGACGCGTCCGGGTCGCCCGGCGGTGTCACCCAGATCCGGGAGAGTGCCGCCCGGCTCATCCGCTTCGCCAAGGACCGCGGGGTGGCCACGATCCTCGTCGGTCACGTCACCAAGGACGGCGGCATCGCCGGCCCCAAGCTGCTGGAGCACATGGTCGACGTCGTCCTCTACCTGGAAGGCGACCCCGACCGCGGCCTGCGGGCCCTCCGCTGCCTCAAGAACCGCTTCGGCGCCACCCACGTGGTCGGGGTCTTCGAGATGACCGCCGACGGCCTCGTCGAGGTGGCGGACCCCTCCAAGGCGTTCCTCTCCGACTGGGAGTCGAGCGTCCCCGGCACGATCGCCTTCCCGGCGGTGGAAGGCCGCCGGTCGGTCCTCGTCGAGATCCAGGCGCTGACCAACCCCACCCAGAACCCCCAGCCGCGAAGGTCGGTGCGGGGAGTGGAGGTGGCCCGCGTGCACCAGATCCTCGCCGTGCTCGCCCGCCACGGCGGCGTCTCGGCGGCCGCCCACGACGTCTACGTCAACGTCGTCGGCGGATGGAAGGTGACCGAGCCCGGCTGTGACCTGCCGGTCGCTCTCGCCATCGCCTCTTCCCTGATCGACAAGCCGCTGGGTCCGCTCGCCGCCTGGGGAGAGGTCGGCCTCGCCGGGGAGGTGCGCAAGGTCCCCTACGACTCCCGCCGCCGCGAGGAGGCCGAGAGGGTCGGCCTGGAGCGGATCATCGCCCCCAACGGACGCGGCAACCTCCGGCTGCGGGGCGCCCTCGTCGATGCCGGCCTCCTCGGCGGTCTACATCCCGTGTGACCTGATAGCCTGCGGATCGTGGCTGAGGAGCCTTCGATCTACGAGATTCTCGAGCGGCTCGCACCTGGGACCCCGATGCGGCAGGCATTGGAGAGGGTGATCCAGGGCAACAAGGGGGCCCTCATCGTGTTGGGCTGGAGCCCGGAGGTGGAAGAGGCGAGCTCCGGCGGGTTCAAGCTCGACGGGGCGCTGTTCACCCCCGCCCGCCTCGCCGAGCTGGCCAAGATGGACGGCGGGATCATCCTCGACGACGACCTCACGCGCATCCTCTACGCCAACGTCCACTTCGTGCCCGACGGGACCATCCCCACCGACGAGACCGGGGCCCGCCATCGCACCGCCGACCGGATGGCGATCCAGACCAAGAAGCCCGTGGTGGCCGTCAGCGAAGGGCGCAAGGTCGTGACCCTCTACTACGACGGTCAGAAGGTCCAGCTCGACCGTCCCACCGAGGTCGCCGCCCGCGTCAACCAGGAACTGCAGACCCTCGACCGGCTGCGCCGGCGCCTCGACGACGCCGAGAATCGTCTCACCATGCTCGAGGTCACCGGCCTGGCCACCTACCGGCCCGTGATAACCCTGCTCCAGCGGGCCGAGCTGGTGCGCCGGGTGGGGGTGTCCATCGAACAGGAGGCGGTGAGCCTCGGCGACGAAGGCGGCCTCATGTGGGTGCAGCTCGCCGACATGGTCCGCGGCGTCGAGCACATCCGCGAAGTCACGCTGATGGACTACATCAAGCCCAAGCGGGAGTCCGCGGTCGAAAAGGCCATCCACGCCCTGGAGGCGCTGAACGGCTCCGACTTCGACGACCCTTCGAAGGTGGGCAGGGCCGTGGGAATCGACGAGCTCGACGACACCGCCACCCCCCGCGGCTACCGCCTGCTGTCGAAGGTGGGACGGCTTCCCGACAGCGTGCGGGAGGAGCTGGTCAACCACTTCCGCAACTTCCAGGACCTCCTCCACGCATCCGTCGACCAGCTGGAGGAAGTGGAGGGAATCGGCTCCGCCCGCGCCCACCAGCTGCGCTCGTTCTTCGATCGCCTGCTGGCGGCGGCCGAGTCCTGGGACCCCGATCTCGATTGACCCGATCTCGATTGACCGAGGTGTCCGGTTAGACTCCGTCACCCCGGAAAGCCCCTCGAAAGACGTCTCAGTTCTCCATGGCTGCCAAGAAACCGAAGTTCTCCGTAGGCGACAAGGTCGTCCATCCCCAGCACGGGGCCGCCACCATCACCAAGAAGGTGAAACAGGAGTTCAACGGCGAGAAGCGGGACTACTACGTCCTCGACATCGCCACCGAACAGCTCACGGTGATGGTGCCGGTCGACTCGATGGAGGACCTCATCCGGCCGGTGATCTCCAAGACGGCGGCACGCAACGTCCTCAAGTCGCTCAAGGAGCCGCCCGAGGAGGCCGGCTCGAACTGGAGCCGCTGGTACAAGGTCCTCAACGAGAAGATGACCTCGGGCGACATCTTCCAGGTCGCCGAGGTCGTCCGTGACCTCACCTACGCCCAGCAGACCAAGGGCATCAGCCCGGCGCTGAAGCGGATGCTGTCGAAGGCCCGCATGACCCTGATCTCCGAGCTGGCGTTCTCCCTCCAGATCGACGAGGAGGAGGCGACCAAGCGTCTCGACCGGGCCCTGCCGGTCGTCGAGCCCGCCGGAGACTGAGCTCCGTCCGTGTACCTCGGCAGCGACGTCCGGGTCGGGTGGGGCTACGACGCTCACCGGTTCGCTGCCGAGCCGCCGTTGCGTCTCGCCGGGGTCGTCGTCGACGAGACCCGCGGTGTCCACGCCACTTCCGACGGTGACGTGGTGGCCCACGCCGTCGTCGACGCCGTGCTGGGGGCGGCCGGGCTCGGCGACATCGGCGAGCACTTCCCTTCGGACGATCCCGCCTGGGAGGGGGCCGACTCGATGCAGATGGTCCGCCACGCCGCCATGGCGGCCCACGAGGCGGGCTGGTACGTCGCCGGCTGCGACGTGACCGTGGTCGCCGAGAGCGTTCGCATCGCCCCCCACCGCAAGGCGATGATCGTCAACCTCGCCGACCGCCTCGGCGTCATCGAGATCGAGTCGGTGTCGGTGAAGGCGACCAGCACCGACGGTCTGGGCTTCGTCGGCAGGGAAGAGGGCATCGCCGCGGTCGCCGTGGCGGTGCTCCGGTCTTTGGACTGAGGGAACCGGCCGTACAATCACACCCATGATCCGGCTCTACAGCACGCTCGGCCGCGCCCTAGTCGACCTCGAGCCCCGCGACGAGGGGAAGATCGGCTTCTACGTGTGTGGCCCGACCGTGCAGAGCCCGCCGCACATCGGCCACGGCCGTTCGGCGGTGGCGTTCGACGCCATCCGCCGCTACCTCGTGTGGCGGGGCTACGACGTGACGTTCGTGCGCAACGTCACCGACATCGAGGACAAGATCATCGAGAAGGCCGCCGAAGCGGGAGAGGACGTCGCCGCATTCGCCCGCAAGATGGAAGAGCGCTTCCGCGACGCCTACCGGCGGCTGGGGGTGCTCGACCCCGACGTGGAGCCCCGCGCCACCGAGCACATCCCCGAGATGCACGAGCTGATCACCACGCTGATCGAGAAGGGCGCCGCCTACCAGGCGGGTGACGACGTCTACTTCTCGGTGCGTGCCGACGAGGACTACGGGAAGCTCTCCGGCCGGGACATCGACGAGATGCGGTCGGGCACCCGCATCGAGCCGAACGAGGCCAAGCACGACCCGCTCGACTTCGCCCTCTGGAAGGGGGCCAAGCCGGGCGAGCCCTACTGGGACTCGCCGTGGGGGCCGGGCCGGCCCGGATGGCACATCGAGTGCTCGGCCATGGCCCGCCGCTACCTGGGGGACGACTTCGACATCCACGCCGGTGGCACCGACTTGATCTTCCCCCACCACGAGAACGAGATCGCCCAGTCCGAGACCGCCACCGGCAAGCGCTTCGCCCGGTACTGGCTCCACAACGGCATGGTGAACCTCGACGGGGCGAAGATGGCGAAGTCGACCGGAAACGTGGTCGACCTGGCGACCGCCCTCGACACCTACGGCGGCATGCCGCTTCGCCTCCTGTTCCTCCGCGCCCACTACCGGGCCCCGATCGAGTACTCGGCGGAGCTGGTGGAGGAAGCGGCGGAGGCGTACCGGAGGATCGAGCGGCTCCTGGAGCGGGTCCCGCCCACCGACGCCGAGGCCGACCCGGGGGTCCTCGACGCCTTCCGGGAGGCGATGGACGACGATTTCGGCACCCCCGAGGCCGTCGCCGTCCTGTTCGACACGATCAGGGAGGCCAACCGCCGTTTGGACGCCGGTGGCGAAGCGGACGCCCTGGTGGCGGCGGTGAGGGAGATCGTGGGCGTGCTCGGGCTCGACGCCGGCGACACGGCCGGCGGGCTCGACGAGGAAGCGATCCGGGCCGTGGCGGCCGAGTTCGGGGTGGAGGCCGACGGCGACATCGAGGACGCCATCGAAAAGCTCCTCGCCGTCCGGGCCGAAGCCCGCCAGGCCCGGGACTTCGCCACCGCCGACGCGGTGAGGGACGGCCTGTCACGGGCCGGGGTGGTGGTGGAGGACACGCCCGATGGGGCGCGCTGGCTTCGGGCATAGGGTCGAGGGCTTCCACGCCGTCGTCGCCGCCGCCGAACAGGGCCGGGTGCAGGTCCTCCACGTCGAACCCGGCCGCCTGAAGCGCCCCGAGGTGGCCTCGCTGGTCGAGCGGGTGGAGCGCTCGGGCGGGAGGGTCGACCGCGTCACCGATGTGCGCCGCCTCGCCGAGACGTCCGCACCGCAGGGGGTGGTGGCCGAGTGCCGGCCGATCCCGGCCGCCACGCTGGAGGACGCGGCCGCCACGTCCCAGCCGGCGGCGGTGATGGTGCTCGACCGGCTCGTCGATCCCCACAACGTCGGCGCAGTGGTCCGCTCGGCGGTGGCAGCCGGCATCACCGGCTTCGTCCTCTCCGATCGGCGGGCCGCCCCGCTCAGCGGGGCGGCGTTCAAGGCGGCAGCCGGCGCCCTGGAGCACGCCACGGTGGCCGTCGTCGGCTCCATCGCCGAGGCGGTGGCGTCGCTTTCCCGTCTGGGTCTGTGGACGGTGGGGCTCGACGCCTCCGCAGAACGGTCCCTGTGGGGCCTGGAGCTCCTGACCGAGCCTGTGGCCATCGTCGTGGGCGGGGAAGGCGGAGGTCTCAGCCGGCTCGTGGCCGACCGGGTCGACGTGACCGTCTCGATCCCCATGTTCGGGCCCACGGAGTCACTCAACGCCTCCGTCGCGTCGGCCCTCGCCGCTTTCGAGGTGGCCCGCATCCGTTCTGTGGGTCGGAACGGACCGTGACACGCCCCGTTTCGGACCACAGAAGGGACAGCCGGTACTCTGAGGGGGCGCAGGCCGGGTTAGCTCAGTGGTAGAGCAACCGCCTTGTAAGCGGTAGGTCGTCGGTTCGACCCCGACACCCGGCTCCACCCCTCTCGGCCGCAAAAACCCGGAACCGGGGCGGTCCGGGGATACGCTGACGGCGGTATGTGGGTCACCAGGGAGCCGAACACGGAGATGAGAGCATGAGCACGCGCGGACGCCATGCCCGCCGCTCGTCGCTGAGCTTCTACCGTGACGCCCTCCTCCTGTTCGGGGGGATCGTCATCGTGGGGGCGCTCGTGTTCGGCGGCCTCTCGCTGTGGGCGGGCCGGGCGGGAGGTGACGAGACCAGCGCCGCCCCCGGTCCCACGTCCACGGTGCCGCCGGCCACCGAGACCACGACCACCACCACGACCACGGCACCGCCGCCCACTACGGAAGCCACCGCTCCGTTCACGACCTCCACCGAGGCGGTCCCCGAGGCCCCCGAGACGACCGTCCGCGCCGCCCGTCCGCCGTCGGAGGTGAGGGCGGTCGTGCTCAACTCGATCGGGGTGACCGGCCTCGCCGGCCGCGTGTCCCAGCAGCTCGCCGACGCCGGCTACCAGATGGCCCAGGCGGACAACTACACGCCGGAGCTGTCCGACACGATGATCTTCCACGCCGAGGACTACGCCATCGAAGCCCACGGGGTGCGGGAGACGCTGGGCACGGGCGAGGTCGCCGAGGACGCCGATATCACCTCCCAGTGGGGTGTCGATATCGTGGTGGTCCTCGGTCGCTCGTTCCAGGAATGAACTCACGCGCGGGCGGTCACCCGTTCACGGTGGCCGCATGGATCCTCGTCGTTGGCCTGGTCGTCGCCGTCGCCTTCGGCGTCACCACGGGCATCCTCTCGAGGTCGCTGGTGGTCGACCTGGCCGCCATGTGGCCTCTGTTCGCCGTCGCCCTGATCGTGGGCCTCGCCGCCCGGCTGCTCCGAAAGTCCCGTCGTGCCGGGGCGATCCTCCCGCTGTCGCTGTTCACGGCCTTGTTCCTCGCCGGGGCGATCCATCTCGAGGGTTGGGAGAAGCTGCCCTCCGCCTCCGGCCGCCTCGTCGGCCCCGACCCGTCGGCTCTGAGCGACCCCACCGAGCTCACGGCGCAGATATCCGGCGACCTCGTCATCGTTCCCACCGACACCGCCGCCTATGTGGTCGAGCCGATAGTCAGAGGCGGGTCCGTCGGCATTCCCCAGGCCACCGAGACGTCCGTCGATGGGGCGGTGTCCATCCGCATCGAAGCCGACCCCGAAGCGCCGTCGTGGTACACCTTCTCCGGCTGGCGGATCGGCATCAGCCCGGCGGTGACGTGGCGGCTGGTCCTCAACGGCCGGATCGACGCCGACCTGACCGCGGTCACGCTGTCGTCGGCGGCGATCGCCGGCTCGGGGCTCATCCGGCTGGGCACGCCACCGGCGGACGGGGCCAGCGTGATCATCGCCGGAGACTTCGACGTGGTGGTCCCCGCCGACGTCCCCGTGACGGTCACCGGCGCCGCCGACGTCCCCGGAGGGTGGCAGGCCGACGGCGATCGAGCCCGCGCTCCCGCCGACGGGGCTGGTTGGCGCATCGATGTGCAAGGCGACGCCGTCCCCCGGATCAGGGAGGGCTGAGTCGCCGATGACCGATACACTCTCGGCCGATGGCAACTGATTCCACCCGCTCCGAGCGTCTTCGCCGCATCGCGCTGTTGGTGTGGTCGACGCTGGGGGCGCTGGCCCTGATGTGGGTCTTCCTGCGGGTGGCTGACTCCGTGCGTGTCATCTGGCTGCCGCTGGCCTTCGCCGGCGGGTTCACCCTCCTCCTCAACCCGCTGGTCAACTCCCTCGAGCGGGTCCACGTGCCCCGAGTGGTGGGAACCAGCTTCGCGTTCCTCGTCGCCGGGTCGGTGATAGCCGCCATCGTGGTCCTGCTGGTGCCGACCATCCGCGAGCAGGGTGCCGACCTGGCCACCACCTTGCCCAATCTCTACACGACCATCGTCGATTGGCTCGAGTCGGTCTCGGAGAGCCTGGGAGTCGACTTCGGCAGCGTGTGGACGTCCACGACCATCGAGGAATGGGTCTCCGATCCCCAGAACCAGCGCACGATCCAGGAGATCCTCGGAGGGTTCGGCTCGGGGGCGGGGATGATCCTGCGCGGCGTCACCGAGACCATCGCGGTGGCGCTGTTGGCGCCGGTGCTCGCGTTCTACATGCTCATGGACGCCACCAAGTTCAAGCAGCGGGCCCGCGAGCTCACCCCTCCTCAGCACCGGGAAGAGGTCATGTACGTCGGCAACCAGTTGGCCACCGCCCTCGGCTCGTTCGTCAGAGGCCAGCTCCTGGTGGCGATGATCGTCGGGGCGCTGTCCAGCATCGCCCTGTACTTCCTGGGCCTGCCGTTCTGGCTGCTCATCGGGCTCACCGCCGGGCTCCTCAACCTCGTCCCGTTCGTGGGCCCGTTCGTGGGTGGGGCGCTGGCCGCGCTGGTCGCGCTGGTGATCAACCAGTCGGTGACCCAGGCGCTGTGGGCGGTGGGCCTGTTCACCGCCATCCAGCAGTTCGACAACCACGTGGTCACGCCGATCGTGCAGCGCGCCCGGGTCAACCTGTCACCCATGGTGATCGTGCTCGCCTTGATCGCGGGCGGGACCCTCGCCGGGTTGCTCGGAGTGCTCGTGGCCGTGCCGACCGTCACCGCGGCCCGGATCGTCATCGGTCACCTGTGGCGGACGCGGGTGTTGGGCGAGTCGTGGCAGGAGGCCAGCGACGCCATGATCGAATACACCGAGCTGCCGGAGCGTATCGCCCGGCGGCGCCGCCCTCAGGGCGATCAGCAGCGACTGTTCGACACGGGGGAGCACCCCGAGATCCGGGTCACCCCCGAGGGCGGGCGGTCCTGAACCCGGATCAGGTCTCGCCCAGGTAGGCCTTGCGCATCTGCGGGTTCGCCAGCAGCGCTTCGGCCGTGTCGGCCAGCACCACCTGGCCGGTCTGCAGCACGTAGCCCCGATCGGCGATCGACAACGCCATGTTGGCGTTCTGCTCCACCATGAAGATGGTGGTCCCCGCCTTGTTGATCTGCTCGATGATCTCGAAGTTCTGGGCGACGAGCACCGGGGCCAGGCCCATGGACGGCTCGTCCATGAGCAAGACCTTGGGGCGGGCCATCAGCGCCCGGCCCATCGCCACCATCTGCTGCTCGCCACCGGACAGCGTCCCGGCCTTCTGGTTCAAGCGCTCCTTGACCCGGGGGAAGATCTCGAAGATGCGCTCCATGTCCTCTTCGATGTTCTCCCGGTCCTCACGCAGGTAGGCGCCGATCTCGAGGTTCTCCCGCACCGTCATCCGCTTGAACAGGCGACGGTTCTCGGGGACCATCGACACGCCGGCCTTCACGCGTTGTGCGGTGGTCCACCCGGTCACGTCCTTGCCGTCGATGTAGACGGATCCGCTGGTCGGCTCGACGATGCCCAGGATGGTCTTGAGCGTGGTGGTCTTGCCGGAGGCGTTGCCTCCCAGGAGGCAGACCATCTCGCCTTCGTAGATGACGAGGTCGACGTCCTTCAGGATGTGGGCGGCTCCGTAGTGGGTGTTGACGCCCTTGAACTCGAGAACCGGCGTCCTTCCGTTGTCGCTCACGCCTTCTGCTCCTCGGTGGTCGATCTGCGCTGCTCCGCCGGACGTCCGAGGTACGCCTCGATGACGTCATCGTTGGTGGACACTTCCTGGTACGACCCCTCGGCGATCTTCACACCGTGGTCGAGCACGATCACCCGGTCGGAGACCTCGCCGACCACTCGCATGTCGTGCTCGATCATAAGGACGGTGAAGCCCTTGTCGCTGCGGAGCTTGCCGATCAACTCCGTCAGCTCGGCGGACTCCCTCGGGTTCATGCCCGCGGTGGGCTCGTCGAGCAACAGGAGGGTCGGCTCGGTGGCCATCGCCCGGGCGATCTCCAGGCGGCGCCGGTTGGCGTAGGAGAGGACGAATGCCGGCTGCTCGAAGCGGTAGCCGACGAGGCGGGTCCCGAAGAACGACAGGATCTCCTTCGCCTTCTCCTCGATCTGGCGCTCTTCCTCCCGGTACGCCTTGGTCTGGAAGATGGCGCTCCAGATCCCCCGATGCGTCCGGCAGTGCTGGCCGACCTTGACGTTCTCCAGCACCGTCAGATTGGGGAAGAGACGCACGTTCTGGAAGGTGCGGGCGATGCCGGCTTTGGTTATCTCCGAAGGGGAGTGGCCGGCGATGTTGACACCGTTGAAGATGATCTCGCCCTCGTCCGGCGGGAAGATGCCGGAGATGACGTTGAAGAGCGAGGTCTTCCCGGCGCCGTTGGGGCCGATGATCGAGACGATCTCGCCCTTCTCGACGGTGAGGTCGACGCCTCCGATGGCCTGAACGCCGCCGAAGGACTTCTTGAGATTCCGGATCTCGAGGAGTGGCATCAGGCCTCCTGTTCCGAGCCGACGAAGCGGCCTTCCTTGTCCAGCCAGGCGTCTTGCAGGTACTCCTCCTGATGGAGCTCTCGAGCCCGCCGGGCCGAGGGGAGAAGCCCTTCCGGTTTCTGCAGCATCATAAAGACGAGCAGGGCGCCGTAGACGAGGAGCTTGTACTCGCCGAACTCCTGGAGGAGGCCCGGCTGGTTGGGCCCGCCGAGCACCCCGATGAGGACCAGGGCGCCCACCGCCACGCCGGCGATGTTGCCCATCCCGCCGACGATCACCACCACCAGGATGATGATCGAGACGATGATCTCGAACGAGTGGGCGAACACCGTGCCCACCTTGGCGGCGAACAGCGCCCCGGCGAAGGAGGCGAGCACGGCGCCGGTGACGAAGGCGAGGAGCTTCGCCTGCACCGTGTCGACGCCGACCGCCTCGGCGATGTCCTCGTCTTCACGTATCGCCGCCCAGGCCCGCCCGATCCGGGAGTCCTGGAGCCTCCACGACACGTAGGCGGCGATGGCGACGAAGAACAAGGTGAAGTACACGAACGTCGTGATGTCGCTGCCGCCGATCTCGTCGCCCGCGAAGGGGATGCCCGGGATCCGGCGGACGCCCTGAGCGCCGCCGAAGTACGGCGAGAGCCAGTCCGACAGGAACAGGTACCGGATGATCTCGCCGAAACCGAGCGTGACGATGGCCAGGTAGTCACCCCGCATCCGGATCACCGGGGTGCCGATGAAGAGGCCGGCGAGGGCGGCCATGATCAACACGATCGGGAATGCCTGCCACCAGTTCAGCTGGAACGGCAGCGACGACAAAGGCGACGTGAGCAGGGCCATCGTGTAGGCGCCGACGGCGAAGAAGGCGACGTAGCCGAGGTCGAGGAGCCCGGCGTAGCCGACGACGATGTTGAGGCCCAGGCCCATCAGCATGAAGAGGCCCACGTTGGTGAGCAGCTCGTTGAGGACGCCGCCGAGCAGCATGGGCAGCACGATGGTCACGACCAGGATCGCGGCGGCGGCGATCAGCGACGACCGGCGCCGCTCCCCGGCGTCCCGGGACGTCAGCCCGCCGAGGCCGGGCACCTTGCGGCCCCGGAGGAAGAGCGAGGCGGCGGCGGCCACGACGAACACCACGATCGCCGACACCACCTTCAGGGACCCCGCCGGCGCGTACAGGAACCGGGGGAGGGCGCTGAACCAGTCGAAGACGTCTTTCACCACCGATTCGAAGATGGCGGCGATCACCGTCGTCAACGCCCCCACGCCGAGCGCCTTGCGCAGCCCCTCGGACAGCCAGTGGACCGACACGCCGACGGCCCCGACCACGGCTGCGATGCCGGGCAAGACGACGAACCCGGCTCCGACGCCGAAGTCGAAGGTCAGCAGCTGGACCATTAGAGGGCTGAGGCGGGGGAAGGTGCCGCGCAGCCCCGGGAAGGCGTCGACCAGCGCCGCGAACAGTGCGGCGATCAGGCCGGCGACCAAACCGGAGACGATCGCCATCACGACGTCCGCCGCCGTGCGGGGCTCGGTCTCGATCCCCTCCACCTCGACCCTGCGGCCGACGATGTAGCCCATGACGAAGGGGATCGCCAGGACCAGCAGGTATCCCAAAGAGAGGATCGGGCGGATGAGGAGACGGTTGTTGAACGTCTCCAACATGCCGTTGGCGGCGACGAACACCAGGGTCAGGCCGGCGAGCCCGCCGTAGCGGAGCATGCGCCGCACGTCGATGCGGTCGGCGTTGCTGCCGGCGGGAGTGTCCACGGTGACGGCGGTCATACCCGGTCCTCCGATCCGAGTCGCTCACCGAACAGGCCGCTGGGCCGGAACACCAGCACCAGCACCAGGGCGGTGAAGGCGACGACGTCCTTCAGCTGCGACACGCCGGGGACGCCGAGGCCTCCGAGGATGAGGAGTGGGCCCACACCTTCGAACAGCCCCAGGAGGACGCCGCCTCCCATCGCCCCGACGAGGTTGCCGATGCCGCCCAGCACCGCGGAGGTGAACGCCTTGATGCCGGGCAGGAAGCCGGTGAAGAAGTTGACGCCCCGGAACAGGAGCGCCCACATCAGGGCAGCCACGCCGGCCATCGCCCCACCCACGGCGAACACGGTGACGATGGTGCGGTCGACGTCGATGCCCATGAGGGCGGCGATCTCCTTGTCCTCGGCCACCGCTCGCATCGCCTGGCCGGCTTTCGTCCGGGTCACGAAATACCAGAGGCCGATCATCGACAGGATGGCGACGATGATCACCAACACGCTCGCCCAGGGCATCCGGAAGCCGCCGATGTTCAAAGACCCCCTGAACATCTCCGGTGCTTGCGGATAGGTCCGCACGGCGACGCCGAAAAGCGAGGCGAACGTGTACTGGATGAAGAACGAAACGCCGATCGAGGTGATCAACGGAATGAGCCGGGGTGCGTTGCGGAGCTTCCGGTAGGCGACCCGCTCCACCAGGATCGCCACCAGGGTGGAAGTGACCATCGCCACGAGCAACACGACGACCAGGGAGAGGATCGGATTCGCATCCCAGACCCCGGCCTCGAACAGCCAGTTTGCGGCGATGAAACCCACCATGGCACCCGACATGAACACCTCGCCGTGGGCGAAGTTGATGAAGCCCAGGACGCCGTAGACCATCGAGTAGCCCAGCGCGAGCAGGCCGTACATGGCGCCTTGTGACAAGGCTGCCGTGAGTAGGTCGCGCCATTGGGTGGCGGTCAGGCCCCGCCCGGCGGCGAAGTTTCTGATCGATCCGATCAGGCCCAAGGCGATCACCAGGATCGCTCCGATTCGGATCGCCCACAGGAATATGTCCACCCAGCTCGGCCGGAACGACTTCCTGATCCGAGCGGACGTTTCAGCGGTAGTCGCCATGATCTCCTTCGTTGCGGCTTGCTCAGGGGGTGCGCTTTATACCAGCCGAGGAGCCTACAAGAAAGCAGTGGGGCCCGGTCGGAACCGGGCCCCACTTTCTCGTCGATGTCGTCGATCTCAGCCGGCGTCTTTGCCGCTGTAGGTGTAGACGACCTCCAGCTGGGTGGCGTCGGTGACCGACGAGTCGGTGTGGTGGACGATCTGGATCTCCTGAGAGCCGCAGTCGCCGAACTCGTCGCAGGCGATCTGGCCGATCAGGCCCTGGAACGAGGTCTGATTCAGGGCGTCGCGCAGCGCCTGGCGATCGATGGTCAGGGAGCCGTCGTCGTTGGCGACGGCCACCTGGTCGATCGCCTCGAGCAGCATGATCGTGGCGTCGTAGGCGTGAGCCCAGAACGCAGCCGACGGAGGCTCGCCGTAGCGCTCCTCGTACTCGGCGAGGAAGTCCTCGGCCGAGATGCCGGTGACCTCGTTCTGGTTGCCCTCGAACTGGAGGCTCGGGCCGGAGAAGTACACGCCCTCCGACTCGGGGATCTCCAGGAAGTTGGCGACCAGCATGCCGTCGGCCGCCAAGAGGATGGTCTCGTCGAGACCTTCCACCTGTCCGATCTGCTGGGCGATGTAGTTGCCCTCCGGCGGGAAGATCGGGAAGTACAGGGCCTCCGGCGAGCCGGACGCCACCTCCGACAGGACCGGCGTCATGTCGGTGTCGCCCTTGTTGACGGCCGTGAAGCCGACGATCTCGCCGCCCAGCTCCTGGAAGGCATCGGCGAACGCCTGTGCCAGGCCCTGGGTGTAGGGGTCGCCGTCGTGGATGGCAGCGGCCCGGGTCAGACCCAGCTCGTTGTACACGTACTCGGCCACGGCGCGACCCTGGAAGAGGTCGTTGTGGGCGGTCCGGTAGTAGCCGGGGAAGTAGTCGCTACCCGGGGTGCCGGCCAGGTCCGACGTCAGCGACGGCGAGGTGTTGGACGGGGAGATCATCACCATGCCGGCGTCGCTGATGAGCGGCGAAGCCGCCACCGCGGCGCCGGAGCAGGAGGTGCCGATCACGCCCAGCACCTGCTGGTCGGAGACGATCGTCTGGGCCGCGGCCTGGCCGCCCTCGGCGTTGCACAGGTCGTCGAGGCCGGTCCCCATGCTGACCTCGTGGTCGTGGATCGGCCCGTAATGGTCGATCGCCATCTCGACGGCCCGCTGGTTGGGGAGGCCGAGCGAAGCGGTGTCACCGGAGATCGCGTTCAGCGAACGGATCTGGATGGCCTCGCCGGCGGCGACCGTCACGGTGCCGAGCTCGCCTTCGGCAGCCGGTTCGTCCGCGTCGTCGCTGGGCGCCTCGGTGTCGCCGGGTGCTTCCGTGTCGGCCGGAGCTTCCGTGTCGGCCGTGGTGTCGGCCGGTGCCTCTCCTGTCGCCGTGGTGTCGCTCCCCCCGTCGCCGCCGCACGCGGCCAGGACCAGGGAGAGGACAGCCAGAAGCGATAGGAATCGTATGAGTCGTTTGCTCATCTGTTCCTTCCTTCGGTGTCAGGAAAACGCACCCAGGGGGGCGCGTCGGGCGGCCAATATACCGACTCTCGCCTTATCGTGACGGGATCCGGCCCCGAACTTTCCCAGGAGGAGACTTCCGTGCAGATCGAAGAACTCGCCAGCCGCGACAGCTATCTGGACCGGGCCGAGGGCAACGTCCTCGAGGTCGGCGACGGGGTCATCGTCTTGGACCGCACCGTCTTCTACGCCCGGGGAGGCGGCCAGCCGGGCGACACCGGGGTGATCCGCTGGGACGGCGGGGAGGTGCGGGTCCTCGACACCGTGCGCCGGGAAGGAAAGATCGTCCACGTCGTCGAGTCCGATGAACTGCCGGACCCCGGCACTCCCGTGGAGGGCGTCATCGACTGGGATCGGCGCTACAAGATCATGCGCACGCACACCGCCCTGCATGCGCTCTCGGGTGTGGTGTGGCGGGACTTCGGGGCGAAGGTCACCGGGGGAAACATGGACGCCGGCGAGGCCCGGATGGACTTCGAGCTCGACTCCATCAGCGTCGATTTCGGCAAGGAAGTGGAACGTCGTCTCAACGCCGAGCTCGTGAAGGGTTATCCCACCGAGATCGTCTACCTGGCGCGGGAAGCCGCCTTGCAGGACCCCGACCTCATTCGCACGAAGGTGAACCTGATCCCCGAGTGGGTGCAGGAGATCCGGGTGGTGGACATCGTCGGGCTCGACCGCCAGGCCGACGGCGGCACCCACGTCAGGTCGACCCTCGAGGTGGGAGAGGTCGAGGTGGTGAAGACCGAGTCGAAGGGCCGGGCCAACAAGCGGATGAAGATCCGGATCAAATAGCCCGTCGGCGCCGCCTGGTACAACCGGGTCCAGATGCTCGATTTCATCCTCGGCCTCTACATCGCCGCCCTGGCCGTGCGCGGGTGGCTGCGGGGTTTCGTCCGCGAGCTGATGGACCTGATCGGCCTGGTCGTGGGCGCCATAGTGGCGTTCCGGCTCTCCGAGCCTTTCGGAGGCTTCCTCACCGACCGTTTCGGCGTTTCCCCCGAATGGGGGCGGATCGGCGCCGGGATCGCCCTTTTCCTCCTCTTCGGGGTGTCGATGTCGATCCTGGCGCATTTTTTCTCCAAGATCGCCCGGCTCCCCGGGCTGACACTCGCCAACCGGCTCCTCGGCAGCCTCGTCGCCGGGGCGTGGGGCGTCGTCCTGGTCCTCGTGGTCGTGACCGTCGTCGGCGTGCTGCCCTTTCCCCGAGCGGTCCACCAGGCGATCGCCGAGTCGACGGTCGCTCAGGCGGTGGCGGGCCCCTCCGCCCTGCCCCGGCGCCTCCTCGAGCCGCTGGTCGGTGATCGGACGATGACCGCCCTGGCGACGATCCAGGAGTTGACAGGAGGGAGGCGCATCGTCCCGGCCGAAGGCGAGAGGGTCGAGACCCGTCCGGTGGAGAGGGAGGAGATCGTCGTCGAGCGGGACCGGGTCGACTTCATCGCCGACCGCATCAACGCCGACCGTTTGACCGCCGGGGTCGATCCCCTGGCCCGCTCCGACGCGCTCGACACCCTGGCCGAGCAACGTGCCGTCGCCATGTACCGGCAGGGCTTCGTCGCCCGACGCCGAGACGAGCGAGTGCTGGAGGACACCCGCCAGACGCCGCTGCGGCTGGACGTGGCCGCCGAGATGGCGGCTCTCGCCGCGACCGACCGGGCCGCCCAGGCGGCGATCGCCCAGGCGGACGACACGGCTCTCGCCGGGCGCGCCTTCGACAGGGTCGGGGTGGCGGTGGTGAGCGGGCCGCTGGGCACGCTGGTGGTGGAGGTCTACGGAGGATGACCATGCCCGAGGAGTCGCGGCGGCTGCTGGAGGCGCTGGTCGCCGCCTACCCCGACCACGTGCGGCGCAGGGTCGGCGCCCGCGAAGTGGCGGGGCTGGACGGGGCGATCGAAGCCGGCCGGCGCTGGCTGGAAGAGTCCCTCACCGAGTTGCTCTCGCTGCCGTTCACCGAACAGAGGCGGGGCCCGCTCGAGCTGTTCCAGGCGGCGATGGTGTTCCCGACCGAATGCATGGCCGAGGCGGGCCTGGAGCCCGTCTCCCGTGACCCCGTGGCCGAGGCGGCCCTGCCGGGGGACGTCTACGACCTGGCTCCGGCCTCCACCCGGGACCTGGGAGAGGAGGTGTGGTCGCTCCACCTCGCCTGGGGGGCGGCCAAGGCGGCGGCGTTCAGACGCCGGCCGGCTCCTCCACCGGACGCCGACGAGCGCTGAACACTGCCACCGCGCCGACGCCGACCAACACCAGCCCGGCTCCGAGCAGCTGGAGGGCCGACGGCCGCTCGGCGAAGATCAGCGCCCCCCACACCATCGTCAGCACCGGCTGGAGGAGGATGAACGTCGAGGTCTCGGCGGCGGGGAGTCGAGGCAGGGCGTAGCTGATCGCCAACCACCCCAGCACCTGCGGTCCCAGCGCCAGCACCAGGAGCCATCCGTGCGACGGCCACGCCGGCACCAGGTCCAACCCGCCGACGATCGGGCCTGCCAAGAGGCAGGTGACGGCCGCCCCCAGCGTGGCGTCGAAGAGCGACCCTGCCGCCGGCGCCTGTGCCTGGTTGGAGTGGCGGAGAGCCAGCAGGTAACCCGAGTACATCAGCGCGGCGATCAAGCCGAACACCGTGCCCAGCACCGGGTTCTCGCCGAACGAATCGGAGCGGCCGAGCCCCGACACCAGCGCCACACCGGCGAACAGCACGGGGATCGCTGCCGCCACCACCCGGGACGGCTTCTCCCCGAAGATCATCCAGGCGAGGAGCGGCACGAGCACCACCTGGCTGTTGGCGAGGAGGGTGCCCAGGCCCGCCCCGATGTGGTCGATGGAGAGGTGCCACGTTATGAAGTCGAGGCCGAGCATCACTCCGGCCGCCCGGGCGAGCCATCGGGCGCGGGGATCTCGTGAGTCCTTGCTGCGGGTGCGGAACCAGATCGCCCACAGAACTGGCACGGCGTAGGCGGCACGGAAGAACGCACCCGTCGTCGGGGCGACGTCGGCGGCGGCGAAGAGGATCGCCGAGAACGAGATGATGGTGGCACCGCCCAAGGCGGCGATCAGAGGCATCGGCGGGATGCTAAGCCGTGGGAGCGGGCATCCGATCGCTCACACGGACGCCGCCGACGCCGCTTCCAACAGCTCTGCTATCGACTGGTGGATGCAGGCCACGAAGGCGTCGCTGTCGGGGAGGGTGTCGTAGTCGGCGTGCACTCCCCAGTGCATCCATCCGTTGTAGCTGAACAGGGCGATGCCGACGCCGTGCTGTGCCCATAGCGGGACCATCGGGTAGTTGGCCAGCATCTCCGCTTCCAACAGGTACATGGGGAACTGTGGGCCCGGCACGTTGGTGACGGTCATGTTGAACGGGCGCATGTGCTGGCCGGCGATCCGGCTCGCCAGAGACAGGAGCGTGACCGGCGTTCCCCGGGAGATCTCCACGAGCGTGGCCGCTCCCAGCGCCTGGTTGGACTGGCGGTTGCGGAGCGTCTGCTCCCGGATCTTGTCGAGTCGGGCTCTGGGGTCGGGCTCGTCGAGGGGCAGGTCGATCAGCCACATCGCCACCTGGTTGCCCAGCGCTCCGCGCTGGTCGGCGCGGCGAGTCGACACCGGGTTCATGACCCGGAACGGCCGGCCGGTGACGTCGAAGTCGCGGTGCTCGATGAGGAACCGGCGCACCGTTCCGGCGACGACGGCCAGCACGGCGTCGTTGACGGTGCCCCCCAGCGAGTTCTTGATCTGCTTCAGGTCCTCGAGCGGGGTGCGGGCCCAGTCGAACCGCCGGTTGGGGCCGATCTCGGGGTTGAGGGGCGTGGCGGCCGCCGTCGACAGCCACCCGGACCGCAACGAGTTGACCGCGGCTAGGGCCCTTCCCGCCACGTTCTCGATGGTCTCGCGTCCCTCGCTCAGGAGGTCGGGGAGCGACTCCAGCCGCTCCAGGTTGCGGCGGGTGGCGCGGGCTGCCATCGCCACCGCCAGCTCGGCGGGGGTGGGGGCGCGCCGGGGCTTCCAGTCGGGCGCTTCCTCGATGTCGCTGGTGGGGACGACGTTCAACAGGATCGTGGTCAGGTCCACTCCCGACAGGCCGTCGATCATGCAGTGGTGGATCTTGGCGATGACCGCGAACCGGCCCTCGGACAGGCCCTCGACCACCCACAGCTCCCACAGCGGCTTGGAGCGGTCGAGCTGCTGGGAGACGATGCGCCCCGCCAGCTTCTTCAGCTGATCGTCGGTGCCGGGTCGGGGGAGGCTGGTGTGGCGTACGTGGTAGTCGAGGTTGAAGTCGTCGTCGTCGACCCAAACCGGCGCCCCCGTGTAGGGGACGAACGCCAGGCGCTGGCGGTAGCGGGGGATGTATTGGAGCTTCGATTCGATGTGGCTGCGGATCCTCCCGAAGTCGATGCTGCCGTCGGCCCGCCCGAGCTCGTTGGCGCGGAAGATGGCGACCCCCGTGACGTGCATGTGGGTCGTGCGGGACTCCAAGGCCAGGAACGAGCGGTCGAGATGTGACAGCGGCTCGAAGTGGAAATCGGGCACGACACGAGGATAAGTCGGGGCCGGGCCCGATCGCGGGCTGATGCCTCGATTGCGGGAACCGGCGCTCGGCAGGTGGCGTCCAAGCGGCATGAAGCGATTTCTCCCCCTCGTGGCCGCAGCCGGTCTCATCGTCGCGGCTTGCGCCTCCGGCTCTCCTTCGGGGTCCTCGGCGACCACCGGCGAGCCTCCTTCCACGTCGACCATGCCCGCCGCGGCGACGGGTGTACTCGCCGCCCTGGCGCCGGCCGGGGACTGCGACGCGCTCCTCGATTACTTCATCGACCAGGCGCTCTCCCAGGTGGGCCCATACGGCCTCGGCGGGTGGGGAGGGCCCATCGTCGACGCGGTGGCCGAGGAAGCGGCCACCGACAGCGCCGGCGACGGGGGGCAGCCTGCGGGGGGAGAGGACCCGACGTCGACGAACGTGCAGGTAGAGGGAGTCGACGAGGGCGACATCGTCAAGGCGGCGGGTGACCATCTCTACGTCCTGTCCGGCCAGCGCCTGATCGGCTTCTCCACCGCCGGCGGCGGGCTCGAGGAACTGGGCAGCCTCAGCCTCGGCTCGGGCTTCGGCGGCGGCGAGATGCTCCTCCACGGTGACCGCCTCGTCATAGTCGGCACCGGTTGGGACGTCAGGCCCCTCGTCGGCGCCCAAGCCGACGTCGTCCCCCCAGGATGGAGCTTCGCCCAGATCACCCTCGTGGACGTCTCCGACCCGGCCGACCCGTCCGTGATCCGCCGCCTCACCTTCGACGGAACCGTCGTGACCACGCGGATGGTCGCCGGCCATCTCCGGGTGGTCCTGGAGGCGCATCCGGTCGGTTTGGACTGGTCGTTCCCCGAAGGGGCGGGACTGCGAGCCGAACGCGAGGCGACGGAGCGCAACCGCGAGATCGTCAGCAACTCCACCATCGAGAACTGGCTGCCCTACTACGTCGACGACCGGGGAGGAGAAGGCCTGCTCATCGACTGCGAGGACGTGCTCGTGCCGCCCGAGCCGTCGGGTGTGAGCACACTCTCCATCCTCGACTTCGACCTCGAGGGCGATCTGGGGTCGTGGGAAGCCGCCTCCGTGGTGGCCTCGGGCACCACGGTATACGCCAACGTGGATCGCACCTACGTCGCCACCCAACGGTGGATCGACCCGCAGACGGGCTCCCGCGAAGCGTTCCGAGGCCACGTGACCCGCATCCATCGCTTCGACACCCCCGTGGACGGGGAAATGACGTACGTCGCGTCCGGCGACGTCGACGGGTTCCTGCTCAACCAGTTCGCCATGGACGAGCACGAGGAGCACCTGCGGGTCGCCTCCACTTCCGCTCCCGACTGGTGGGCCGGGCGGGAGAGCTCGGAATCCCAGGTGACCGTCCTGGCCACCGAAGGGAACCGCCTGGTCGAGGTGGGCCGGGTGGGCGGCCTGGGCAAGACCGAGACGATCCGGGCGGTCCGATTCATGGGCCCGGTCGGCTACGTGGTCACTTTCCGTCAAACCGACCCGCTCTATGTGATCGACCTGTCGGACCCCACCGAGCCGGTCGCGGCAGGCGAGTTGAAGATCCCGGGATTCTCCGCCTACCTGCATCCGGTCGCCGAGGGGCGTCTGATCGGGGTCGGCCAGGACGCCGATCCGGAAACCGGCGCCACCAAAGGGCTGCAGATCTCGCTGTTCGACGTCACCGATCCGACCGCGCCCGCCCGACTGGACACGTTCATGCCCTACCCGCCGCTCGACGGTCGCGAGGGCCACGTCGGCTCACCCGTCGAGTGGGACCACCGGGCTTTCACGAATACCGACGGAGCCGCCTTCGTGCCCTTCGAGGGCTGGTCGTGGCGAGAGGGCGGCGGGCAAGAGGAGGCGATGTTCGGGGTGATCGCCGTCTCCTGGGATGGGGACACGCTGGACGGTTCGCGGGTCCTGCCGGTCTTCGAAGGAAAGCCCGGCGGCGACGAATGGAGCCTCAGCCCACAGCGGGTCGTCGCCAGAGGCGAGGTCGTCTACGCCGTCGGTCATGACGGCATCTCCGTCATCGATCTCGCTTCCGGTGAGATCGTCGACACGGTCAGGTATTGAGGCCGCCGGGGCGCCGGCCAGGTGGGGACGCGCCCCCGTCTGAGCCTGTATCACGGGACCCGGCGGTCAGCTGCCCGCCGGGTCCTACTCGGGCAGCGGCGGGGTGCGGTCCCGGCCGAACCGGTCCCAGTCGCCCCAGGTGATCGGGGCCTCCCAGTGGTCGGAAACGTCGACCCCTTCGAACTCGACCAGCTCGTCGGCCGGGGCGGCCTTCACGGTGAGACGGCGCTTGCCGGTGCCGTCGGGCCGGAACCGGTAGGTGGCCACCGCACTGCAGCGAAGCTCGTCGTACCACCGGTCCTCGCCCGGGTAGGTGTAGAGCGTGACCTGCTCGAGGAAGAGGTCCTCTGGTCGCACGTCCTGGTGGTGGAAGTGGTAGACGGACACCACACTGCCGTGCTGGTCGTAGCGCGTGGCCGTGACGAACTGCCCCTGCCGGCCGACGACGAGGCTGTAGTCCGGCACCCGACCGGGCTCCAGGTCGGGACCGCCCGCCACGCAGAAGTCGGGCCCCTTCTCCCAGCGCTCGCGGGCCTGCTTCTCCGTCATGGGCCGGATCGGCTTGCGCAGCTTGGGGTGCCAGCTGTGGCCGTAGAGGTAGTTCATGCCGTCCTTTCGCCTCGGGATCGATCAGGGCCGGTAGTCGGCCGCGGAGTCGACCCCGTTGATTCTCGACGATGCGGATGCCTTTGTCGGCGGCGGCCACCTCGTCGCGGGTCCGGCCGCCACAGCGGGTCGTCGCCAGGGGCGAGGTCGTCTATGCCGCCGGTCATGACGGCATCTCCGTCATCGATCTCGATTCCGGCGCGGTCGCCGAACACGGTCAGGTGTCGAGCCACCAGTACGGGCGGCCAGCTGGTCGGCCGCCCACTCGTGGATCGGCCGGAGCAACTCGATCTGGGCGGAGGCCCGCTGCACCAGGCCACCGAAGTCGAAGGCGGCCAGCGGCGGGTGCCAGTCCTGGAGCCTTCCCAGCAACAGCCACATCTCCCGTTTTAGGGTCAGGGCGGCCATCAACCCTTCCGTCTCCACCACCCTGCTGAGAGGCGAATACGTCAGCAGGTGGCCGTTCAGCTTGAGGCGGCCGATGCGTTCCGCGGCCAAAGAGAGGATGCGTTTGACCGCACCGCCGTCGGCGCCACAGGCCCCGGCCACCGAATCGAGAGTCGCCGCATCGTCCTCGACTTCTCGGGCGAGGTCGTTCAACTCCCGGCTCCAGGGAGTCGAGCGGTTGGAGCGGGCGAAGCGTGTGGCGACACGGACGATGGCCGCCTGTACCGCCCGTTGGTCGGCCAGATAGATGCGCAGGTAGTCCCCGACGTCCATCGGTCGATCCTTCCCCCGACTGCGCTCCGGGAAACGGCAGGTGATGCGGACGGTTAGGGGCTCTCCGGCGTCGCCGGGACGACTCGAGGGGTCGCGTTCGGGGGGACACTCCTGTCCATGTCGACGACGTGGCCGATCGCGGCCAGGCGGTCGGCGATCGCTTTGCCGATGCCGGCTCCAGTGGCGACGAAGGAAGGCTCGGCACCCGAGACGTGCAACCAACAGAGGCTGCGCCCGCGGCAGGATTCGAACCTGCGACCTACCGCTTAGGAGGCGGTTGCTCTATCCCCTGAGCTACGCGGGCCGGATAGATGCGGAATGGGATACGTCGAGGCGGATGCTCTTGTTAGCTAAGGGTAGAGCACAGGTGACGGCCCCTTGTCGCTCCCGCCATCGACCGGGCCGTGGGCCACGATCTCGTGCCGCGGCTAGCTGCCATCACCCCTCCTCGACATCGATCAGGTCCCGAAAGACCGCACGGACGATCGCGATCGCATCCTCTTGGGCGTCTCGTCCCTCCGCCGGGGTGACGACGGCGACCCTGACGATGTAGTCGTTGCGCTCGAGCACGGCGTAACCCCCCGGCTCGCCAGGGCCCAGGCGGCCTGCCCACCCTGTTCCCTCGCTCTCCGGGAACGTGAACGTCTCCCATTCCCGCTGTGAGCGCAGGTACTCCCCGAAAGGCGCCTCGGAGTGCTCGACGATTATCCCCATCGCCGACTCACCCGCCGCGTTCTCGATGTGACACCGGCCGGCAGTGGGGCGGCCGAGCTCCCGTCGGGACGGATCACCCACCAGACGCACCTCGTATGTGCCGGCTGGCAGCGCCTGGCGAACCAGTTCGGCGTCGACGAAACCGCAGATCGGCTCTCCCGACTCGAAGATGTCGAGCTCTGTAGTCGCCGTGCTGTCGTCGCCGCGGCACCCGGCCAGGACCGAGAACATCATCAACGCCGCCACGGCTAGCTTCGAACCGGACCCGACCGGCCTTCCGACCCACGCCACGAAACTCCCCCTCCTATCGGTGGACGTCCCAGTCCTATCTCGCCGGGCGGCCCGTCAAACCCCCAGCGGGTCCATTGGGGCTGGGACAGCCTGCCTCGCCGTGCTCTCGTGTCGGAGAGTCGGGCTCCAGGGTCGACCGCGAACCGTCGGATCCGCAGCCATGCCCGGGCCTCATCGCCTCGCCCGATTCTGCAGATCGTCGGCCATCGGTGCGATGACCGCGGTGAGATTGGCGACGACCTGTTCGATGGGCTTTCCGGCCTCGAGGGCGCGGGCGGAGGCGTGCACGACGGCGTTGATCAGGTCACTCACGCCTTCCGGGTCGGCGACCCCCAATTCCGCCAGGACCTCGACTAGGGGTTCCGTGATGGCGCGATGCATCTGCGCGGCCTGTTCGTCGACCACCTCCCCCGGCGTGAGGCTCGCCAGCGCGGTGGCGACAGCATGCGCTCCCTCGTTCACCAGATGGACGTTGGCGAGCGCATAGGCGAGGATCTTCCTGCCGGCTCCGACCTCGCCCTCCATCGCGGTCGTGACCCGCTCCGTCCATTTCGGGAAGACGTCCCGGACGAGGGCGTTGAGCAGGTCCTCGCGCGAGCCGAAGTAGTGGTAGACGCTCGATCTCGCCAGGCCGGCGCGCCGGCCCACTTCTCGCAGGCTCGGCACGTCCCCGGTGTCTCTGAGGATCTCGTGAGCGGCGTCGAGCAGACGCCGCTCTTGATTCCTCCGGTGTTCCGCAACCGTCGCCGCACTGATACGGGGCACAGGACTCGCCTCTCCAATTCGACTCGAGCGCGTTGTCAAAATACACGGGACAGGCGAGCCGACCCGCCTCCGGCGATCGTGCGCCCCTCAGACTTCGTCGACGGGGCCAGCTTCCCGTCGGTCATCTGGAGCACCCTGTCACAGTGGTGGAGCACGTCCCGGTCGTGGGTGACCATGACGGTGGCGACTCCGTGCTTGTGGGCTTCTCGGGCCAAGAGGGCGACGACCTCCTGACTGCGTTTGCTGTCCAACGCCGCGGTGGGCTCGTCGACGAGCAGCAGACGCGGTCGCGTCATCAGTGCGCGTGCGATGCCCACGCGCTGGCGTTCTCCACCGGAGAGCTGATGGGGGCGGCGGTCCGCACGGTCGGCCATACCCACTTCTTCGAGCATCTGCATGGGGTCCCGCGGCTCCGCGACCCGCCCGAGAGTGAGCGGCAGCCGGAGCTGGTCGATGGCGGTCAGGGCCGGCAGCAGGTTGGCGCTCTGGAACACGAAGCCGATCTGCGTGCGTCGGATGGTGGCCAGATCACGCTTCGACGCGGTGACGAGGTCGGCGTCGCCGACCTGGACTCGCCCTGCGTCGGGTTTGATGAGACCTCCGGCGACCGCCAAGAGGCTGGACTTGCCTGATCCGGACGGGCCCACCACGGCGACGAACTCGCCGGGGCGCACCGTGAGGCTGACGTCGTCCAACGCCCTCACCTCGTTCTCGCCATCGGCGTGCAGAAGCGTCACGCCGGACATCATCAGCCCGACTCGTTCCGTGGTTTCGGTGGTGGTAGTGGTCATCGGCTCGCTCCCAGGGCAGTCAGGGGATCGACACGTGTGACGCGGAGCACGCCGAAGGCGGCACCGACCAGTCCCAGCAGAACGAGGAAGGCGCTCGCCGCGGCGACCGCGGACGGATAGAGGGCGAAAGGCATCTCCGTGGCCGACAGTCCCGCTCCGAGGGCCAGGCCGATGCCCAATCCGACGGCCGTGGCGACCACCAGCAGGATCACGGACTGGGTGATGCTGTCCCGGAGGAGATATCCCGTGCTCGCGCCCATGGCGCGCATGACCGCGATCTCCTGTCGTCTCTGGATGGCCACCACGGTGAAGAAGGCACCCACGACCAGGGCGGAGATCGCATAGAGGAACCATTGGATCATCTGGACCGTCATCACCTCGGCGGTGTATCCGGGTGAGGCGCCGAACGACTCCTCGAGCGTCATGGTCGTGGTACCCGCCATCTCATCGGCAGCAGCGACGTCCGGTTCGGCGTCCCCTTCGTTGAGGACGGCGATCGCGGTCACCCACCGGTAGACGTGGTTCGGTACCTCGTCCCCGGGGCGGGCGCCGGCGCGGATCTCCTGCCAGGTGCTCAGGTCCACGTAGCCGACGTCGACGTGGCCGAAGGTGTGCTGGCCATCCACGAACCCGACGACCTCGAGCTCCTTGTCGATCTGGTCCACCACCACGACGTCGCCTATGGCGACGCCCTCGTCGGCGAGAGTGCCGGCCAACAGGATCTGACCCGGCCCCGACAGATCGCTTCCAGTCGCCGCGGTGGGGAGGAGCCAGGAGTCGAGCTCGACCCCGAAGAGGGCGAGGTCGATGTCCACCCCCCGGTCGGTCCGCGTGTTGACGAGCGTGAGACCGAACGGTGCGGCGTCGGCCACGCCCGGGACGTCGACCCACATCTCGGCTTTGTCGATCTCGACCATCGAACGGGTGAACGCCGCGCTCTCGTCGACGCCCGCCTCGAAAGCGAACGAAGACACCGGCAGCTTTTTCAGGCCCGACACGCCGTCGTTGACGAGCCCCACCGACAGGCCCGAGAGGAGCACCATCAACACGGCGATCAACGCCACGACAGAGCCCATCAAGGCGAAACGACCTCGGGCAAAAGACAATTCACGGAGTGCAAAGAACATGACCCCCTCGGCGGTCTTATAGACAGTGTGTCGATAAGAGTACTGCCGTGGGCGAGGGGAGCGGACATCGCCTCGCCCGGTCATCGGCCGGTCGTCCCGCGTGGTCTACGAACGCGGGGAAGAAGCGCCCCTCCCGACGCGTTGGGTGTGTGATGACACCTGCGAGCCCGCGGCACCGCGACGAGGCGGTCCACACCATCGGCCGGGACGAGCTGTGGCAGAAGATCCAACGTGGCGACCGGTTCCGTCTGGTCATGGCCCTCAACGAGTGGGCATTTCGGGCCAAGCACATCCCCGGCTCGGAGCACTTCAACACGCCCGACGAGCTGTTCGAGGCGATACGACCCGACGAGGAGGTCGTCGTCTACTGCACGAGCCCCGACTGTCACGCCAGCGTCGCGCTTTACTGGGCGTTGCACGAGGCCGGATACGAAAACGTCAGGCGATACGCCGGTGGGCTGAGCGACTGGGAGTCGGCGGGTCTGCCACTGGAGGGAGACTGGACCTGACCGGCCGGTCCGATGGAGAGGAGCAGACGATGAGCTTCGTCACCCGAGGCTTCCGTGGCCGCCGGCGCGACGACGGGCCCGAGGGGAGGGTGCCGCCCGGCCAGTACGTGACCGCGGACTTCCCGGTGCTGTCGGCGGGGCCCACCCCCCGCATCCCCCTGGACACGTGGTCGTTCACCGCCAGAGACCGCGACGGGACGGCCAAGACCTGGAACTGGGAGGAGTTCCAGTCGCTGCCGTCGGAGAAGGTGACCGTCGACATCCACTGCGTCACCAAGTGGTCCAAGCTCGACACGACATGGGAAGGCGTGTCCCTCGACGTGCTGCTGGCCGATTTCGACACGTCTGGCGGATTCGCCCTGGTGCGCTCCTACGGCGACTACACCACCAACCTCCCGATCGCCGACCTGACCGGAGGCAAGGCCTGGGTGGCCTACGCCTACGAAGGCGAGCCGCTGGCCCCCGAGCACGGCGGACCCGCCCGGCTCCTGGTTCCCCACCTGTATTTCTGGAAGAGCGCCAAGTGGGTCACCGAAGTGGCGTTGGCCGGCTTCGACACCCCTGGCTTCTGGGAGAGGTACGGCTATCACAACTACGGCGACCCGTGGCGCGAGCAGCGGTACGCGGGCGACTGAGCTGGCTCGTCGCCGAGGTGGTCGACCTCGTCGACGAAACGCCTCGTGTTCGCACGATCGTCTTCGATGTTCCGGGATGGGCCGGCCACCGGCCCGGCCAGCACGTCGACATCCGCCTCACCGCCGAAGACGGCTACCAGGCACAGCGCTCCTATTCGATCTCCGCTCCGGAGAACGGAAACCGGGTGGAGATCACCGTGGAGCTCATCGACGAGGGCGAAGTGTCGCCGTTCCTCGTCGAGGACCTGATGGCGGGAGACAGGATCGAGCTGCGCGGGCCGATCGGCGACTACTTCGTGTGGGAGCCGGGGTCGGGGCGGCCGACCCAGCTCATCGCCGGAGGGAGCGGCGTCGCCCCTCTGCGGGCGATGATCCGGGCAGCCGCCGCAACGCCGGGAGATGATGCGGTCCGGCTCCTGTACTCGGCTCGCACCGAAGAGGACATCGTCTTCCGCGAGGAACTCGACACCCTGGCCGCTCAGGACTCCCGCATCCAGGTCACCTACACCCTCACCCGGGGCCACGGCCCCGATTGGAACGGGCTGTCGGGCCGGGTCGACCGGGCCATGCTCTCCGAGCACGTCTGGCCCGCCGACGCCGGGCCCGTCTGCTATGTCTGCGGGCCGACCGGATTCGTCGAGACCGTGGCGTCGGGACTTGTGGAGCTCGGTCACCGGCCCGACCGGGTGAGGACCGAGCGGTTCGGCCCGATGGGAGGGGTGCCATGACCGATCTCCACGTCGACGGCAACGCCCTCGGCGGCCTCCTGATCGAGCTGTTCGGGCGGGATATGACCGACCAGCTCGGTTGCTGTGGTGGATGCGGCAACGTGAGCCCTCTCGGCGCCGTCCGGGTATTCCGGGGCGCCGGGTACGTGATGCGTTGCCCGTTCTGCGAGAAGGTGGCCCTGGCGCTCGTCGCCACACCCGAAGGGGTCCGTGTCGCGTTCGGGTCCCTGCGCTGGCTCGAGGTGGATCGGGGCACGACGTCACCGTCCTGACACACAGCTCTGCCGCTCTGTTCATTCGAGCGAAACATTTCCGCAACACGCCTCCGGTTCCCTCCCCGGCTTGAAGAAACCGGGTCCTCAGAGAGGAGGCGCTATGAAACGAAGGCTGCTCACGGTGGCGGCTCTCGCCGCCGGGCTGTCGGTCCTAGTGGCGAGCCCTGCAATCGCCCAGGAGGAGGCTTCCGCTGCTCCGCAGTGGCTGGTCGACAACCTCTGGGTGATGATCGCCGCGGTGCTCGTCTTCTTCATGCAGGCGGGATTCGCCCTCGTCGAGGCGGGCCTGACTCGGGCGAAGAACGTCGCCAACATCGTCATGAAGAACCTGATGGACTGCGCGGCGGGTGTGTTGGCGTTCGCGCTGATCGGATACGCCATCGGGTTCGGTGGCCAGGAGCTCCTCGGCGGCTGGCTCGGATTCGGGCTCGGGATATCGGGCGTCGAGAGCACGACAGCCGACGGTGGGCTGCTGCCGGCGACGTTCTTCTTCTTCCAGGCCGCTTTCGCCGCCACCGCCGCCACGATCGTGTCGGGGGCGATGGCCGAGCGCACGAAGTTCAAGGCGTACTTCGTCTACAGCCTCGCCCTCACCGCCCTCATCTACCCGGTGGTCCTCCGCTGGACCTGGGGCGGCGGCTGGCTGGCCCAGCTCGACGTGCCGTTCTCGGACTTCGCCGGCTCCACGATCGTGCACGCCACCGGCGGGTGGACGGCGCTCATGGGCGCCTGGATCCTCGGTCCGAGGCTCGGCAAGTACACCAAGGACGGCAAGCTCCGCCCCATCCCGGGCCACAACATCCCCTTCGTGGTCCTCGGCGCATTCATCCTCTTCGTCGGATGGTTCGGCTTCAACGCCGGCTCCGAGCTCGCCGTCGACGAGTTCGTGATGCCCATCGCCCTCAAGACGCTGGTTGCTGCCTGCGCTGGAGCGGTTGCGGCGATGATCGTCAACTGGATGCGCGACGGGAAGCCCGACGTCTCGATGGCGGCCAACGGGCTCCTCGCCGGCCTCGTGGCGATCACCGCTCCGGTCGGCGCCGTGGAGACCTGGGCGGCGGTGCTCATCGGTGCCGTCGGGGGCGTGATCGTCGTGTACTCGGTGGCCTTCTTCGACCGGATCAAGATCGACGACCCCGTCGGCGCCATCTCCGTCCACGGCGTCGTGGGCACCTGGGGGACGCTGTCGGTCGCCCTGTTCGCCCGCTACGACGACGCTTTCCTGGGGCGGGAGAACGCCGGGCTGTTCTACGGGGGCGGCTTCGGCCAGCTGGGGACACAGCTGCTCTTCGTGGTGGTCCACTTCGTGTTCATCGCCGTGGCCACGGGCCTGCTGTTCCTGCTCATCAAGCGGACCATCGGCCTGCGGGTCTCGGAAGAGGAGGAGATCGCCGGCCTCGACGTGATGGAGCACGGCTCTCCCGGCTACGGGCTCGATCCGGGCATCCCCGGGGCGGGTGGCGCCGTCGGTGCTCCCGCTCCCTCGCCGGCGCCGGGGACATGACCATGTCCAACGCAGCCATGTCTTCGAGCTACCAGGCCCGAGTCGGAGAAAGGATCGGGGAATGAAGCTGATCATCGCCTACATCAAGCCGTTCAAGCTGGAGGACGTCCGCGACGCCCTCAAGGCGGTCGGCGTGTCGGGCATGTCCGTCCACGACATCTCCGGCTTCGGCCGCCAGGCCGGCCACACCGAGGTGTATCGGGGCGCCGAGTACGAGGTGGCGTTCGTGCCCAAGACCAAGATCGAGATCCTCGTCCCCGACGACCTCGTATGGCCGGCGGTGCAGGCCATCGAGAAGGCGGCCGCGACCGGCGAGATCGGTGACGGCAAGATCGCCGTCCTGCCGGTCGAAGAGGTGGTGAGGATCCGCACCGGTGAGCGCGGCGCCGAGGCTGTCTGAGACGCCGAGTCCCCTGCGTGACTTCCTGGAGCGCCGGGAGGCGCTGCGGGAGGAGCGGGTCGGAGACGGAGGTGAGGAGGTGTGCCGCCTCCTCACCTCCACACTCGACACCGCGGTGAAAGAGATCGCCGCCGACCTCGACCCGGATTTGACCGTGGTGGCGGTCGGCGGGTACGGGCGGGGAGAGCTCAGCCTGTTCTCCGACATCGACCTCCTGCTCCTCCACGACCGCCGCCACCTCGGCGACGCCGCCTCGACTCTGTTCCGGCCGCTCTGGGACGCCGGCCTGCGGGTCGGCCACTCGGTCCGTCACATCGCCGAGGCGGCCGTGGCCGCCCGCTCCGCCTTCGACATCTACACCACGCTCCTCACCGGCAGGTTCCTCTCCGGAGACATCGAGCTGTTCGATCGCCTCCATCGGACGGTGGCATCGGTCACCCGGGCGCGGCCTTTGCGGCGCTACCTGGTCTCCGAAGAACTGGAGCGGCGCCGCCGGCACCCGTACCTGGTGATGGAGGTGGACGTGAAGACCGGAAGAGGCGGCCTGCGCACCCTCCACGGCTTCGAATGGGAACGTCGTCGCGAGGACATGATCGGGCGTTTCTCGCCGCCACCGGGCCCCGAGGAGGCGGAAGCGCGCCGCATCCTCCTCGCCGTGCGCAACGCGCTCCACGCCACCGCCGGCCGGGCCCACGACACATTCACCCACGAGCTGAGGGAACGGGCCGCCCGATGGCTCGGGGTCGATACATACGAGCTGGCGAGCCGGCTGGTCACCACCACCCAGCAGGTCGATCGCATGGCCAACCTGCGCTGGCCGGAGCTCCTCAGCGAGCCTGCGAAGAAGGAACGGAGGAAGCGCCGTAGCCGTCCGAGGCGTCCCCCACCCGGCCGGCTCACCGTCGAGGACCTGGCGTCGCTGCTGAGAGGCGGAGAAGACGGCAGGCACCGGCTAGCCCCGGTGCTGGAGGAGATCGTCCCCCACTGGCGCCACCTCCTCACCGTGCCTCAGCTCGAGCCGTTCCACGACCATCCCGTCGTCGCCCACCTGTGGCGGACGGTCGACGAGATGCAGTCACTCGTAGGAGGCGACCCGCACTACGCGGCGATAGCCGACGAAGTGGGGTCCCCGGACCTCCTCACCCTCGCCGCCTTGCTCCACGACATCGGCAAAGGACAGGGCGGTGACCACTCCGAGGTCGGGGCAGACATCACCCGCGAGTTCTGCCGGCGGGTCGGGATCACCGGCCTCGACGCCCAGATGCTGGAGGACGCGGTCCGCCACCATCTGCTGCTGGCGCGGGCCGCCACTCGAAGAGATCTCGACGACCCGGCCGTGATCGAAGACGTCGCCGACACCGTCGGCTCCCTGCGGCTGCTCCAGGTGCTGTACCTGCTCACGGTCGCCGACGCGAGAGCCACCGGCCCGGGCGTGTGGAACCGATGGAAAGAGGTGCTGGTCCGCACCTTGTTCCTGCGCGTTGCTAGCCGCTTCGGCGCCGGGCTCCCGCTGCGGCACGGCACCACCCGGGAAGAGGTCCTCGCCGCAGCCGGCCCGGAGCGGCATCGTGAGATCGCCGAACACGTCGACGCGCTGCCCGACGAGTACCTGCGCAGCAACACGGTGACCGACGTCCTCTGGCACGCGTCGCTCGTCTCGGACCTGGCAGACGACGTCCAACTGGACCTCCGGCGGGGCGACGTCGCCGACACCGCCGTCGTCGTCGCCAGAGGCCGACCGGACCTCCGTCGCCTGGTCACCCAGTCCTTCGCCGCCAACGGAATCGACGTGCTGGAGGCGCGCATGATGACGCGGTCCGACGGCGTGGTCGTCGACACCTTCCGGCTCCGCCCCGACCGCAGGTCGGGCCCTGTCGGGTCCATCCAGTGGGAGTCGGTGGAGGCGGACCTGCGCGCCGCCCTGGGCGGGGGCGTCGATCTGGGCCAGAAAGTGGCGGCTCGTCTGGCCGCCTACTCCTCTGTGACGCCTCCGCCGATCCCCCCGAACGTCGAGATCGAAGTGGGCGACGGGGGAGAGGCGGTGGTGAGGGTGCAGTGCGCCGACCGGATCGGCCGGCTGGCCGAGATCGTGGCGGCCCTGGAGGACGCCGGCCTCGACATCCGCCTCGCCAAGGTGGACGGCCGGCTCGGCATGGCCGTGGATACCTTCCACGTACGGCGCTTGCCCGAGGGGCTCTCCCGAGCCGTCGAGACTCTGATGGCCCAGATCACGTCGTCGATTCGGCCCTGACCGACGTTTGCCACAGGTGGGTGGCCGGGTAGAGAGGGGGACGTGGTCACGGCGACGTGGCCCAGGCCGTTCGACAAGGAGAAGTAATGATCGGTTTCATCGTTGCGGGTTTGGTCATCGGGGCCATCGCCCGACTGCTGCGGCCCGGGCGCCAGAACCTCGGGTGGGTAGCCACCCTGCTCATCGGCGTGGCGGGCTCCATCGTCGGTGGCGTCGTCGCCAGCCTCCTCGGGACCGGTGACATCTGGGAGCTGAACGTCCTCGGCTTCATCGTCGCGGTGATCGCAGCCGTGATCTTCGTGGGCATCGCCGAGGGCATGACCGCCAACCGCGCCTCCTGACCCACATCTGACTGACCCACATCCGATCCGGAAACCGGACGGCGGCGAATTCGCCACCGTCCGGTTTCTCGCGTTCCGGTTTCTCGCGTTCCGGTTTCTCGTGTCGTGACCCATCCGGCCTAGGGGTAGCGAACGACGATGTCCCCGTTGCTGGTGGAGATGTCGAACCGGGAGTCTGAGCTGGGATCGGTCCGTACGTCGGCGACGGTGTCGCCGTTGGAGGTCTGGGCCGACACGGCGACCGCAGGAGCGTCCTCGGGGAGGACGACCTCGACGCCTCCGTTCGACGTGCGCACTTCGAGCCGAGTCGGGGTGGTGACGAACCCGAGTCGGACCGCGCCATTCGAGGTGCTCGCCCGCAGCGAAGGTGTAGCCAGGGAGTCGCCTTCGATCCTGCCGTTCGTCGTCCCGACGCTCACGGCACCCGCCAGATCTTCCATGTGGACCGCTCCGTTGGTCGTGACGACGTCGACCGTTCCCTCGAGCCCCTGGATCCGGATGGCGCCGTTGGTGGTGGACCCCCGCACCTCCACGTCCGCCGGCACGGTCAGCGTGTAGGTGCCTCGGCAGCGGAAGCCCAGAACCACCGGGCACCGTTGGGTCAGCCGGAGAGTCGAGCCGGCCTGTTCCTCGGCGCTGGATCCGCCGAAGACGCCGGTGGTGACGTCCTTTTCCACTACCACCTCGTCCCCGTCTCCGGCGCGGATCACCACGGAAGCCGACCTGAGGTCGAGGTCCAGAGTCGTGACCCCCTCGAAGCTGCCGGTCGACTGGTCCCGGCCGCTCAGCACGCCCGTCAGCGCCACCAGCCCCACCAGCACCAAGACGGCGCCGGCGACGACGAAGCCGGCGCGGGATCTCGAGGGTTCCCGTCGATCGGTGGTCAATCAGATCTCCTTTCGGATCACGTTGGCCACGGTTCGAGATCACTCCAGCCGGAGCGGGCGGATACCGAGAATCGAGGTCAGCAACGCTCGGGATGGAGGACGGTGACCCGGCCCGGGCCGAGTCGGTCCTCGATCTCGGCCACCGCTTCGAGAGCCGTCAGATCCACCGTCTCCGCGTCGGTCAAGTCGATGACGAGCCGCCGGGAACCGAGATCGATCAGGCCCTTGAAGAGGTGCTCCGCGGCGGCGATGTCGATCACGCCGACGAGCCGCATCACGCGCTCGTTCCGGTCCTGGCTCCACTCGAAGGAGTAGAACGGGGAGTGGTCCACGTCAGCCATCGGCGTGCCGTTTTCCCAGACGGTTGAGCCAGCGGACCAGGCCGAGGGCGCCGAAGACACCGCCTCCGGTGGCGGCAGCGGTGACGACGTTCCCTTCCCCTTGGAACAACACGAACAGCGCCCCGACCAACGCACCGAGGATGGCGGCGGCGATGGCGTCTACCGGAAGTGCTCGCTCGTACTCCAAGGAGGCCTCCTGACTCGGGTCTCGCACATACCCGTGCTCTGTCCTGTCAAACGTCTCGAGGAGGCTGTTTCGTCCCGACCGACACGGGTAGCACCGGCTGGACAGAAACAGGGCCCCCAGGAGATGAGTCGATGACGACCTTCGATCCCCCAGCCGCTTCGCCGCCGCTGGCGGCCGGAAACGGAAAGCTCAGAGCCCGCATGTGGATCGGCCACAACCCGTTGCTCTTCGTTCTCGGCTGCGCAGCCGCCGGTGTCGTCCTCGGACGGCGCTCGGTCAGGCGGGGCGGATGAGCGAGGAGAACAACGGGGCTCCGCAGATCGACGACCTGCGCCTGTCGATCGAAAGCCGAAGGAAGGACATCGCCGACACCATCGCCGAGATCGAGCGGCGGCTGCGACCCGACCGTATCCGTCGGATGGCTGCCGACCGCCTCTACGACGCCACCGCCGACCTCCGCAAGGATCCGGTCGGCCATCTCCGGGCTTGGAGCCGGGACCTCCTCACTCGTCTGCGCGAGATGGCGTGGATGAACCCGGTGGGGCTGGGGGCGGGGGCTTTCATCGCGGGCTGGCTGATGGGGCGCCGCCGCCGGTGAGCGCCTTCTCGAGCTCCGCCGAGTGTTCCCGAGAGCGCGGAACCCCACTGAAGATGGAGTTCGGGCGCGGTTACCCTCACCAGCGGAGATGAACCTGACACACCTTCGACACCTCATGGGCCCACACGGGCTGTTCGAGCACGCCCTCTATCGACAGCCTCGGGTGGAACACGGCTATTGCACCGACGACAACGCCAGGGCCCTCGTGATCACGGCAGGAGTGGAGGGTCCCGACGCCGAATACGTGTTCCGGCGCTGCCTGGAGTTCGTCGCCGCCGGGTGGACTCCTCGGGGCTGGCGGAATCGCATGTCCGCCGACGGCGAATGGACCGACGAGCTCGGCTCGGAAGACTGCCACGGCCGGGCGTTGTGGGGTCTCGGCGTGGCGGCTCGTCACGGTCGCCTGCCCGCCGAGCTCCTTCCCGCGTTCGACCAAGGTCTGCAGCGCCGGCTCATCGCCCCGCGGGCCATCGCCTACTCCCTGTTGGGTGCTGTCGCCGCCCTCGAGTCGGCGGACGCCGAAGAGCACGCCCGACGCGGGATCGCCCTCCTGACCAGAGGGCTCCCCCCGGTGCGGCCCGGCGCATGGATGTGGCCCGAGCAACGCCTCACCTACGACAACGCCCGCATTCCCCAGGCGATGATGCTGGTGGGGGAGGCGACCGACGACCTGATCCTGCGAACCGTCGGCCTCGAGTTGCTCGACTGGTTGGCGAAGGTCGAATGGCGGGGAGACCACTTCAGCTTCACCCCCACCGCTGGCCGGGGACAGGGAGACGAGTCTCCGGGGTTCGACCAACAGCCCATCGAAGCGTGGGCGATGGCCGAGGCGTGCGAGACGGCGGCCCACCTCACCGGCGACTCGTTGTGGGTCGAGCGGGCGCAAGCAGCCGTCGACTGGTTCGACGGCCGCAACGACGTCGGTGTCGCCCTCTACGACCCGGAGACCGGTGCCGGACACGACGGGCTGGAGCCGGACGGGGTGAACCTGAACTGCGGCGCCGAATCCACGCTCGCCGCCTTGGCGGCGCAGGCGGTCGGCGCCCGTCTCGCCGAGTGGAGGTCGGCCGTCTCCAGCTGACATGCGCATCGGCATGCTCGCTCCCATCTCCCACCCGTTCCCACCCGACGGATACGGGCCCTGGGAGAGGGTCTGTCACGACTTGACCGAAGGCCTCGTCGAGCTGGGCCACGAGGTGATCGTGTACGCACCTGCGGGCTCGTCGACGTCGGCCGAGCTGCGCCCGACGGTGCCGGCGCCGCTATCGGATGCGCCCGCCGACGCCCACCCGGATGCGCGGGTGTGGGAGGAGTGGCATGTGGCCACCGCCGTCGACGACGCCGCCCGGTCCGGCCTGGACGTGCTCCATTCCCACCTCCACGTCCATGCCCTCGGCTACGCCCCTTTCCTGCCGATGCCGCTCGTCTCCACGCTCCACGGGTCCGCCTGGCATCGGCCGCACCACGTCATGCTGCGCGCCTTCCGGCGGGAGCCCTTCGTGTCGCTGTCGGACGCCGAGCGGGAGTTCCTGCCGGAGCTCAACTACGTCGCCACGGTCCACAACGGGATACGCACCGAAGCGTTTCCGCTCGGCCCAGGCGGAGAACGCCTGGTCTTCGTGGGGCGGATGGCCCCCGAGAAGGCGCCCGATCTGGCCGTCGAGGTGGCCCGGCGGGCCGGGCGCGACCTGCTGCTGGTGGGCGGCGTGGAGCCCAAGTATGCCGAGTGGTTCGGACACGAAGTGGAGCCGAAGCTGGGCGGGGGGATCGAGTACGCCGGGCCGGTCGACCGGTCGGAGGTCGCCGCCCTGGTGGGTCGATCCGCCGCCTTGCTGATGCCCCTGCGATGGGACGAGCCGTTCGGTCTGGTCGTCGTCGAGAGCCTGGCCGTCGGGACCCCGGTGGTGGCGTGGCGACGGGGGGCGATGCCGGAGCTGATCGACGACGGTGTGACCGGCTTCTTGGTCGACGGCGTCGACGAAGCGGTCGCGGCCGTCGGGCGTGTCGGCGGCCTCGATCGCTCGACGTGCCGGAGAGCGGCCGAGCGGCGCTTCTCCTACCGGGACATGGCCGCGGGCTACGTCGCCGCATACCGGCGGGCCATCGAGGGGTTTCCGGCCGAGCGGCGCCGCTAGTTTCGGCCTATGGCGCCCAGCTCCGTGAAGGTGAAGAGGCTCTACGAGCCGGCCGAGCCGTCCGATGGGGTGCGGATACTCGTCGACGGTATATGGCCGAGAGGGGTGCGACGGGAGGAATGGCCGGGTGATGCCTGGCGCCCCGACGTCGCTCCCTCCCGGGAGCTGCGGCAGGCCTACCGCCACCGGAGGGAGCTGTTCGAGGAGTTCGCCGAGCGGTACAGACGGGAGCTCGCCGAGAACCCGGCGGTCGAGTCGCTGCTCCGCATCGAAGGGACACTCACGCTGGTCACCGCCACCCGCGACGTCGAGCACTCCCACGCCGCCGTGCTCGCCGACTATCTCCGGTCGCAGGCCTGACCGGGATCAGTCCATGGCGGCGAGGACCTCCGACAGCGACATGGTGGCGATGCGGATCCCGTAGTCGCCGAAGCCGTAGGGGACGACCAGGACGTCGCCGTGGACCAAGGCGCCGCACGAGTACACGACGTTCGGCACGTAGCCGTTGCGCTCGGACTCCTCCGGCACGAGGAGCGGTTCGCGCATCCTGGCCACGAGCTTGGTGGGCTCCTCCAGGTCGAGCAGCACCGCCGACAGTACGTACTCGCGCATGGGCCCGACGCCGTGCATGATCACCAGCCAGCCGTCGTCGGTCTCGATGGGTGAGCCGGAATTGCCCGCCTGGATCATCTCCCACGGCTCGCTGGGGCGCAGCACGAGCTCGGCCACCTCCCATCTCCGCACGTGGTCGGAGCGCATCACGAACGTGCTCTCGTTGTCGGTGCGGGCGAGAGCGACGTAGTCGCCGTCGATCTTGCGGGGGAACAGGGCGATTCCCTTCGAGCGGGCGCAGGCGCCGGTCAAGGTGGCGACCTTGAACGAGCGGAAGTCCGTGGTCTCTATCAGCTGGGGCAGAGCCTCGAACCCGTCGTAGGCGGTGTAGGTGGCGTAGTAACGCTCGGAGCCGTCGTCGTCGGTGAAACGGACGAGCCGGGCGTCCTCCATCCCCCGGCTCTCCACCGGAGCGGCGGGGGAGAGAACGCGCTCGGAAAACGGGATGTCGTCGAACCGGACCTCGTAGTTGGACGCGGCCAGCCAGTGCATGGCTCGTTCCGTCTCGAACCGGAGGGCCGCCGGCACGTCGGAAGCCGCCAGGCGGGCGAGAGCGACCTCGAGATCCTCCAGGGTGAACTCCGAGCCGAGCTCGTCGAGGACGCGGTTGGAGAACTCGTTGTCCACCCGCATCTCCTGGAGCCGGTGCCGGAAGATCGACGACTCGAACCGGCCCGACGTGCGGGTGCCGTGCTGCGCCCACCGCGACACCTCGTCCAGCTCGACCTTGCCGTCGGCGGTGACCCGGCCGGTGCGGAACGAGATCGAGGAGAGATGACCCTCTCCGATCGCCCGGACCGTCATCACGAACTCCTGGGTGCCGTCCGGCGACTCGTCCCCCAGCGCGGCGATGGAGGGGTTGCACACCGCGGTCGACTCGAAGGCGTACTCCTGGGTGAAAGCCATGCCCACGAGCTTTCGCCGCTCGGGGCTGAACTCGTGGACGACAGGTGCCAGCCCCGCGGCCCGCTCGGCGTGCCGGTCCCAGACCTCCTCCAGGTTGCGGTGTCGGCCGGCGAAGGACTCGGTGACCCGCTCGACCTGGCGACGCACCTCCTCGTCGCTCAGGGCCTGGATCCGCTCGACGATCAGATCGACGCGCGAGCGGTCGCCCCCGAAGTTCGTCTCGCCTGGAAAGAAGGGGAGAGCGAGGACCCGGGAGGCGTCGGGGAGGAGAACGTGAGGGCTCCGGTTGACCGTCACCATGCGATGACCCATTTTCCCACCCCGCTCGGTCGATTCGGGTAATTGGCAGGGGTCGGCAGAACCATTCCCGTTTACGGCTCGACGCGCCGTGGTACCGGCCCTCCGAACGGAGGGGAACATGACACACGGAGAGAGACCGATGCGCGTCGGCCTTCCGGCCCGGGAAGCGGCTCGCCGCTGGGAGGAGGCGGCGCCGGCCATCCTCTCTTCCGACGGAGACCCCGTGCTAGAGCTGGAGAAGGTCGCCGACACGACCTGGGAGTGGAGTCTGGGCGACGCCGAAAGCGGCCGCATCGAGTTCCGGGACGCGGGCGAAGAGTCCGGGGAGTTCATCATCGACATCGACCGCCCTGGCGGTGGGGTGGACGACCGGCTCCGGTCGATCCTCGACGGCTTCGCCCGGGCCGTGGCAGGTGCCGGACTGGACCGGCCGGTGGTGGCGGACGATCCCCACCAGGGCGAACCGGCCGAGGCGGCCACCGACGCCGACCAGCCGCTGTGATCGCGGCCTCCAGCGTCGCTTAGCTGCGGTGTTTCGGCCCTCGGCTCGAGCTGTCGGACGATAAGGTTGGGCACAACCGATCTCCACCGCCATGACCGAGCCGCCGCCCCACCACTTCGGTGATCCCCGTTCTCCCGGCCGCTTCCGATGGGAGCAGACCGACTCCGCCCGGGTCCTCCACGTACTCGGGGAGGTCGACCTGTCCAATGCCAGTCAGGTCCTGGCGGCTCTGGACGATCTCGGCGACCGGCAGCTGGTCGTGGACCTCACCGAGGTCGACTTCATCGATTCGACCGGGCTCGGCTACCTGGTGGAGCTGCAGTCGAGCACCGGCCGAGGGGTGGGCCTGAAAGTGCTGGAAGGCAGCCAGGTGGACCGTCTGCTCGACCTGACCGGCCTCAAGTCCGTTTTCTCGGTCGACCTCGTCTCCGGCTGATCAGCTGTCCACGGCTCAGCAGCTGTTCTGACAGCCCGTGAGGGCCGACGTCGCCCACCACGCCGGCATCGCCGGCGCCGTCACTCGGCTGTCATCGGTCATGAGCCGCAGCCGCCGGTGGTGTGTCGGCGCCAATCCCCGCCTCCTTTTCGGCGAGACGACACAGGCGCTCCAGCAAACGCCGGTTGCGCCAGTCGAGCAGGGCGTCCACCGGGCGGCTCCACAGCCACGCGAACGGACCGCTGATCGCCTCCTCGAAGATCTCGATCTTCGTGCCTGCGCCCGTCGGCGACAGCTCGAACGCGGTGATGGACGCGCCGAGCACGCTCATCCGCGTCTCCATCACGAGATAGGTGGCGTGGTCGGTGGCGAGTGAGATCGACTTGTCCTTCACGACGAACGGCTTGATGCCCAGGCTGTGGTGGAAGGTGGCGCCTTCGGACGGCCAATCGGGGTCGAAACTGCGGATGGTGGAGTTGCCGACGACGAACTCCTCGTAGCGGGCGGGGTCGGCGAGGAGGGCGAAGACGGTCTCGATGGGGGCAGGGGTGAAGGCGATCGTGTGGGACATCCCCCTCGCCGTACCCCGCCGCCCCGGGGGGCAAACCCGGGCGCGGGTTTGAGAAGTGCCCGCGTTGGCTAATGCATTCCAACAGCGAGGAAGGGAGAGGTATGACGGCAGCTTCGAGTGGCAGCGTGTCCAGTGGACGCACCGCGATCCAGAATGCGGCCCTGTGGATCGGCGTGGTGTTCCTGCTCATCGGGATCGCCGGATTCATCCCCGGGATCACCACCAACTACGACCAGATGACCTTCGCCGGCGCCGAATCGGAGGCCCTGCTCCTGGGCGTCTTCCAGGTGTCGATCCTCCACAACATCGTCCACCTCCTGTTCGGAGTGTGGGGCTTGGCGGCGGCGAGGTCGTTCTCCGGATCCCGGGTCTACCTCATCGGGGGCGGCCTGATCTACGGCCTGCTGTGGATCTACGGCCTGGTCGTGGACGAGGGGACCACCGCCAACTTCGTCCCCCTGAACGATGCCGACAACTGGCTCCATCTCGGCCTGTTCGTGCTGATGGTCCTCCTCGGCGTGGTGCTGGGGTCGGAGAACAGGCGGCCCGTGGCGGCTCCCAATGAGTGACACGGTCTTCACCTCCGGCGAGCGGTTGGAGGCGGTCGACGCCCTCACCCAGGCGCTCGAAGAGAGCGCCGCCGTCGACAGCGTCAGCCCGGTCGTCGAAGCACTGGCCCGGCCGTTCAACCGCCGGCCGCTCGCCGACCTGCTTCGCGGCACATGGCTGGGCCATGCCCTGCATCCGCTCCTGACGGACTTCCCGCTCGGGTGCTGGACGTCGGCGCTGGTACTGGACCTCTTGCCCGGCCGGCACCGCCGAGCCAGTCGGACGCTGATCGGCCTCGGACTGCTGGCCGTGCCGCCCACCGCGGCGGCCGGGCTGTCGGAATGGGACACGCTCAGCCGTCCGGAGGAGCGGCGGGTGACCACCGTGCACGCCCTCGGCAACACGCTCGTCGCCGTCCTGTTCTTGAAGTCGTGGCTGGATCGGGGGAGGGGCCGCCAGGCAGCCGGTGTCGGCTGGGGCCTGCTGGGCGGTGCCCTGGCGATGGTCACCGGCTACCTGGGTGGGCATCTGTCGTTCGCCCGTCTGGTGGGAACCGGCCACCGCGGCCGGCCCAGCCAGCGGCCGCCGGCGGGGGCGAGGGGTCTGCGGCGCGAGGCGCCGGTGTTCAGCGGCCGCTGACCCCGCCACTCGGACACACGAAGAGGGCCCCGGCTCGGCCGGGGCCCTCGTGCGTCGCCTGTCTGGCGTGATCAGCTGGGCTCGTCGCGGTCGACTTCGCCCCGCCACGCCCCGGTCTCGGAGCCTCGGCTCTCGATGAACTCCTTGAAGCGCTTCAGGTCGCCCTTGACGCGGGCAGCCACCAAGCCGAGCGTGTCGCCGGCCTGCTCCACGAGACCCTCTGGCTCGAAGGTGAGCTGCAGGGTCACGCGGGTCTGTTCGTCGTTGAGCGGGTGGAAGGTCACCACTCCGCCCTGGTCGACACCCGTCCGCGACCGCCAGGCGATCCGCTGGTCGGGAGTCTGTTCGGTGATCTCCGCGTCGAACTCTCGGTCGACACCGACGATGTCGACCTCCCAGTGGAGGTGTCGGTCATCGGTCTGTTGGACCCGGTCGACGCCCTCCATGAAACGGGGGAATTCCTCGAACTGGGTCCACTGGTTGTAGACGGTGCGCACGTCTCTGTCGACGTCGATCGTCTCGGTCACGTCACCCACGGTTGTCTCCTTTCGGGGTGGACGGGAGGCGCGTACCCGACCCTGCGGGGAATAAACCGATGGGGCTAGCGTTTATGAGAGCGACCAGGGGGTAGCTCGTCGGGTCACTCGGAAGGAGGTGCCATGCCTGACACCCTGACCACAGATCACGAGGAGATCCGGCGCTGGGCCGAAGAGCGCGACGCCGTTCCCGCCGTCGTCCGCGACCCCTACGACGACGAGGGCGGTCCCAGGCTGTTGCGCTTCCACATCCCCGGCAGAGGCGCCGAAGAGGAGTTGCAGCACATCTCCTGGGAGGAGTTCTTCGACATCTTCGACGACGAGCGCCTGGCGATGGTGTACCAGGAAGAGACCGAGACGGGAGAGCGCAGCTTCTTCTCGGAGTTCGTCTCCCGCGACGAGCTCTGAAAGACGACGAGAGGTTCGAACGAAGAGAGGCGGTGGGCTCGGCCCACCGCCTCTTTCTCGTCCTCTTCGAGCCGACGACTCAGGCCACCACCTGCTTCGTGGCCAGCCGCTCCACCAAACGGTGATACGACTGGGCGACCACGGTCCACGACAAGTCCTCCGAGACCCTGGCGGCCTGGAGCGCGGCCACCTCGTAGGTGACGTCGTCGGTGAGCATCCGCTCGATGGCCGCAGCCATGGAGCGAGGGCTGTGGCCCACGGTCATCCCACAGCCCCGGGCGGCGAACTCGCGGGCATGCGGGAAGCTGGTGGCGACGACCGGCTTTCCGGCCGCCACCGCATCCGTCAGCACCCCCGAGCTCACCTGCTCGCTGTTGTCGTAGGGGATCACCACCAGGTCGGCCGCCGCCACCATCTCCTCCAGCTCCTCGTCGGAGACGTAGCGGTCGATGAACCGCACCTGGTCCTCGAGCCCCAGCTTCTCGACCAGCTTCTCGAGAGAGCGGCGGTAGCTCTGGCCGTAACGCGCCAGGACGTTGGGGTGGGTCTGACCGACGATGTCGTAGGTGACGGGCGGGTCGAGGTCGATCGATGCGACGGCCTCCAGGGCCCGCTCGATGCCCTTCCCCGGCCCCAGCAGTCCCCACGTGATGAGCCGTCGGCGGGTACGCGGCTCGAACGGGCGGGCGCTCCAGTTCGAGCCGTGCGGGATCACGACCACGTGGTCGGGATCGATGTCGAACGCCGACACCAGCTGGTCGCGTGCCACCCGGCTCAAGACCACCATCTCGCCGCGTCGAGCGAGATACTCGAGGATCCTCTTCTGACGGGGCGTCGGCGTCGTGCGCACCGTGTGGGCCACGGTGATGACCGGAGCCTCGATCCGGTCCACCAGGTCGAGCACCGCGATCCCGTCGTCTGGCCCGAAGATGCCGTACTCGTGCTGGATCACGACGGCGTCCTTCTCGCTCAGACGCCGGGCGACGGTGCGACGGGCGACCGGCGAAGAGGGATCGAACACCGTCTCCACGGCGGGATCGGTTTCTTCAGCCGGGCCGCGCAGGATCCGGGCCACCCGCACGTCGGCGGTGGGGTCGGCTTCGACCCAAGCCCGACGCAAAGCGTGCGTGAACCTGCCGATCCCACATCGGGTCGGTGGATACGTGGAAACGAGGCCGACTGACAACGGCCCCGTCTGGCGGGACGTGTCGAAGGTAACACTCACGGTCTTGCTCTCCTGAAATCTCGGGTGGGGCGAGGGCCAGGTACCCCTCGCCGAGACGACGAAACTCCAGTTCGGTCCCCGGCGGGCAGCCGCGCGTCAGGCGGCGACGTAGGCCCGCGCGAAAACCAATCCACGGAGGACCGAGAGCGCTGATTCGCCATGACACCCATGGGCATCACGCGCTTTCCATCCAAGGATACCGGCGCGGCCCGACTCTCGAATTGGCCCCGAAGTTCGCCGCCACCTCCAGCAGCGAGACTCCGGCGGGTCAGATCGGTGCCGATCCACGGCGGATTGTTTCACGTGCCCCCGGACGGGTAGGCAGCGTCCAACACCCCGTCTCAGAGGAGTCGATATGCGAGGAAGAGGCCTCTTCCGCCTCGCCGCCTGGACGGCAGCCGCCGCCGTGGGCTGGCGAGCCGCCAAGCGAGCCTGGCTGTACGTCCAGGGAACCAGAGCAGAGCAGCAGGCCCTGCCGCGTCCGTCCGAGCCGTCCCCACCCCAGCCCGCCGAGCCCCGCGACGAAGTGGACGAAGCGATCGCCGAGTCGTTTCCGGCCTCCGATCCGCCGTCCTACGCCGGATCCCGCGGGCAGTCGCATGACTGAGTCGCAGCACTGACCGGGGTCCACTGACCGAGGTTTCCGAGCGGCCCGTGCGGGTACGGGACCGGACGCGATCGATGCGAGGACCATCATGGACAGCCAAGAACCCGATGCCCGTCCGGGTCTCGACAGTGACCATCAGCCGACGGCGGCACCCCATTCGGTGACCGCGACGGTGGCGTCCCCGGACGCCGCCCGGCTCATCGTCGAAGAGTTGGAGGCGAGCGGTGTGCCGCCCGGCTCGATCGCCATGAGCGACGTCCTCTCGCCGGAGGACGACCACGCTAACGAGACGATGCCCGAAACCCGGGCCATGGTGGAGGTGTCCAAGTCGTCGATCATCGGCGGGGCCATCGGCGCTGTGATCGGTGGGGCCCTCGGCGCGGTCCTCGGGGTCATCGTCCCCGAACTGGGCATGGGCTGGGCCATCCTGTTCGGCGCCATCTTCGGGGCGGGAGTCGGGGGGTCGGCCGGCGGGATGGCGGTGGCCAAGTACAACTCGCCGGCATGGCGGGAGACCTACGAGACCGTCGACGAGGGCCGGGTGACCGTCGGCGTCCACGACGGTGATCCCCATGTGATCGACATCGCCGAGCAGGTGATGCGCGGCCACGACCTCGGCGATCTCGAGCGGCGTGACGCCTGATCCGCTCAGACTTCCATCAGGACGCGCAGCTTCTCCAGAGTCGACGCCAGGATGCGCGAGACGTGCATCTGGGAGATCTCCATCTTCTCGGCGATCTGGCGCTGGGTGAGGTTCTCGTAGAAGCGAAGATGCAGGATCCTCTGCTCGCGCTCGGAACGTGATTCGAGCAGGGGCTTGAGGGCGTCGAGCTCGTCGAACAGCTCCATCCGGCCGTCGACATCGCCCAGGGAGTCGAGCCGGGTGGCTCCGTCCTCGGTGGTGGGAGCTTCCAGGGCATCGGGCCGGTAGGCGGTGCCCAACGACGCTGCTTCCACCACGTCGTCCGGCGTCAGGCCCGTCTGCTCGGCCACTTCCTCCACCGACGGCGGCCGGCCCAGTCGCTGTGTGAGCTCCTCGTCGGCTCTCCGGCACATCACGGTCACGTCCTTCAACCGCCGCGGCACCGCCGCCGACCAGCCCGCATCACGGAAATATCGCTTGATCTCGCCGGTGATCGTCGGCACGGCGAAGCTGACGAAGCGGCTCCCGTACTCCGGGTCGTAGCGGTCGATGGCGTTGACCAGGCCCAGGAAGGCGACCTGCTTGAGGTCCTCGACTTCGACTCCCCGATAGGCGTAGCGGTTGGCGAGGTGGAGGGCCAGTGGCCGATACAGCTCGAACAGTTCGCAGCGGGCTTCGTCATCCGGCAGACGGCGAAACAGAGCCTCGGCTCGTTCGTCGTTCATTCGTCCCTCCACGGTCGGGTGGACCTAAGTACCCGATCGGGGACGAGACCAATCGAAGTCGCGAAAACGCGGTCTGGGCGATCGCGGTCTAGGACGCTTCGCGGCTGGGCACGCCACGTAAGACGGGATAACGAGGTCTGCCGTGGATCCGACAGTAGGAGTCGAGGTTGTAGCGGCTGAGGACGGTCGAGCACGCCGCATGTGCGCACACCCGCCGTTCCGACGCCGTCTTGGGCGCCCTGCCGCTGCCGGCGGGGATGGTCCCGGTGTAGCGAACCGGTTCGGTGGCTCTGTGCGACATGAGCCCGACGTACCCCCGGAGGCAGGCGGGAAACGGAATCTTCCTCGCCGCCGTTTGGGTCCGAGCGGTCCTGGGTAATACGCAGCCCGGAGTAGGGGGATGAGCGGGTGAGGGCCGGCCCTCGGGCCGGTCTTCCCCGCGCCAGGGAGTGGGGCCGGCGTCGACGGGCGTCGGTCACAACCTAGGGCCGAATAGGCCAACTCAGCGGAGCGAACGTCCGACAGCGTTTAGAGGACGCGACCGCCGGGTACTTCACGGTGGTCATCGATCCGAAGGAGGATCAGATATGAGATTCAGGAAGTCCATCGCGGCACTGGCGGTGTTGACAGCCATCTTCACCGTTGCTTGTGAGTCCGACCAGGATCCGGGCGTGGGCGACACGCTCGCCCCGGGTGGCGATCTCGGAGCGACCACCGTTCCCGGGATGACCGACACCACCATCGCCGGTGGATGACACAGGTCCACTGACGTGACTGAAGGGGCCCGCTGCGCGGGCCCCTTCTTCGTGCAGCTCTCCTCAGACGATCGCCCGGATCGCCACCCAGGCGATCAGCAGCCCCAGCGGCAGCCACTGGACCCAATGGAACCGGGTCTGTCCGGGTCCCTCGAAGGTCATGTCTCCTCGCCTTCCCTCCAGACCCGTCTGCTGAAACCACCGGCCCGCCGCGTCTATTCCTCCAGTGGCTCCTGGGGATCCGCCTGGATCTCGGCACCCGGCCCGGCAGGGTTGGACCCGGGTGGATACGGGTCGTCGGTGGGGCCCTGGTCGTCGGGGCCGGCGACGTGCGCCATGTCGTCGGCGGGGTGCTGCTGGCGGACGAGGACCCAGAACAGCGCGATCAAAAGGACGACGGAACCGATGGCGATGGCGATTTCGATGAGGTCCTCCCTGCGATGCGATCGTCGCCGACCTACCCCGCTGAGCCATCGGCGACACGGCTCAGACGATCAGCCGCTTGAACGCCGATTCCGGGCGACTCAACCACTTCCCCTTGCGTGACCTCCTCCATGCGTCCCGCAGGCGCCCGTCGTCGAACGCCTCCCGGACGACGGGATGGAGATAAGAGTTGCGGCACACGTCCCGGGTGTTTCCGAGGCGCTCTGCGGCCACGTCGATGGCGGCGAGGAAGCTCTTGTCCGGATCCTCGTCCTCGATGATCGCCAGTTCCCCGGTCACTACCGCGCTCGCCCCCCAGGTGCGGAAGTCCTTTGCGGTGAACCCGTCGCCTGCGCTGTCCGACAGGTAGCGGTTGACATCGGCAGAATCGACCGTCCCCACTCCGTCATCGGTCTCGTAGGAGAAGAGGGTCTGGCCGTCCAGGTCCTGGCACCGGGCGATGAGCCTCGCCAGCCGGGAGTCACGCAGCGCCACCTCGTGCTCGGCGCCGCTCTTGCCGGCGAAGCTGAACAACACCTCTCGCCCTTCGACCTCGGCGTTATCGGGGGTGATGGTCGTGAGACCGTAGGACTCGTTCGCCTCCACGTAGCGTCGCGTTCCCACCCGGATGAGCGTCCGGTCGAGGACCGCCACCGTCAGCGCCACGACCTTGTCCCTGTCGAGTCCGGGCCGGTTGAGGTCTGCCTGGATCCGCTTGCGGATGCTTGGAAGACGTCTCCCGAACGAGGTCATCCGCTCGAACTTGACCTCGTCACGGGCTTCTTCCCAGTCGGGGTGGTAGATGTACTGCTTGCGACCGGCGTCGTCGTAGCCCGTGGCGAGGATGTGGCCATCGCGGGCCGGGCTGATCCACACGTCGGTCCACGCCGGAGGGATCACGAGCGACTCGGCCCACGCCCGCGCCTCGTCCCCCAACGGCGCGCCGTGCTCGTCGACGAAGCTGAAGCCTTTCCCCCTCCGGATCCGGCGGTGGCCAGGCTGGTCGTCGGTTACGTAGCGCAGCCCGGCGGCGGCGGCGAGTTCGAGGGAAGCGGCTCTTTCGGTCACCGCAACCCGCTACCCAGAATCGTCCTGATTGACACGAAGGTGTCTCTGCCGCTGGCTACGTTGCGCCCATGGCCTACCGGGCGGTCGCCAACCTGCGGGAAGTCTCCGTCGCCGAGCTGACGGCGGCGTGTCCCGCCGCGGCACGAGGCGCCCGGACCCGCCAGCCTGCGGCCCAGCTGGAGCGGTGGCGGATCCTCCGCGATCTGCTGGTCGACGCCTGGGTCAACCGCGACGCGCCCACCGAAGAGCTCCTCGAGCGGCACCTGGGCGTGCTGAGCCGTCTGGAGGCCGACCTGATCGCCCGCATGTTCCACAACGTCCGTCGCAGCTTCCCGGTGCCCGACTCGGCCGAGATCGACCTCGAAGGACGGCGGTTCTGGTTCGACGCCGAAGAGCTCGGGGCGACGGTTCCCGCCAGCGTCACCTTCTCGATCAACACCGACGAGGGAACCGAACACGTCCGCTTGAAGACCGGCCGGTCCCGCACGACCGACGCCGAGGCGGCGGTCCTGTGGTCGGCGGCGGAGGACGGCGAGACGTTCGTGGACCTCATGGCATCGACCGGGGAGGTCGAAGAGATCGCCGCGCCACCCGACCCGGAGGCGCTGCTCACCGACCTGCTCGAAGAACACTCCCAACGTGGCAGCGGCGTGCGGCCGGGACCCGCATGCGTGTGGTGCCGGCGGGCCGCCACCTGCGGAGCCTTCCCCTCCGACCGCCCCGTCTCCTCGCGGGCGCGCACCGTCAACGTCACCAAGACCGACGTCGAGGCCCTGGAATCGTGCCACCGCCGCGTGGCGTGGCGGAGGGTGCACGGAGTACCCCGAGACGACGGTGAAGAGATCGACATGGGATCGAGCCTCGGGCAGGGGCGTCTCTTCCATGCCCTGGTCGGCGCCGCCGAAGGCGCCGACGACCTCCGAGCCGCCGTCGACACGTTCCTGGCCGGCGTCCCCCCATCGGAGGTGGCCGAGCTCCGGCTGATGTGGGAGAACCACCGGCGTCTGATCGACGAGGAAGGCCTCGCCGTCCGCCAAACCGAATTCCCCGTCGGCATCACCCTCATCGAAGGCGAGGGCGCCGAAGCGGTCGGGACTTCGGTGATCGCCTTCCTCGACCTGACCGCCCGCGATGCCACGGGAGCTCCGGTGGCGATCGAGCTGAAGACGGGCAACCCCACCGACCACGTCATCGAAGACGACATCTATGCGGTCGGGCTGAGGAGATGGATCGGCCCCGACACGCCGGCAGTGATCCACCGCCACTACGTGCGATGGGACCCGCCCACCTGTGAAGTCGTCGCCCTCGGTCCCGGAGAGGTCGAGGCGGCCGCCGAGCGGCTCCGGCGTCGTGTGCGCCCCATCCACGACTGGGACTGGGACGACCCCCTCCAGCCCGCCTACGCCGAGGGGCCGTGGTGCAACGGCTGCGAGTTCCGGCTCACCTGCCGGGCTTACCGCTGACGTCCAGCTCGGCGCCGCAGTGCGGGCATTCGTCGTCGGAGGCGTGCTCGTCGTCGATGAAGCGCCCGCATTCGAGGCACACCCGGTCGAGCCAGCAGGCGGGATCACCCATGACGCCGATCGTACAGGCAGTGTCCTACGCTGCAACCGATGGACGAAGAACGCATCGCCGTCTTCCTCGACTACGAGAACCTCGCCATCGGGGCCCGCGAGTCGCTGGGGGGAATGCAGTTCGACTTCGGCCCGATCGCGGACGCCCTCGCCGAGCGGGGGCGGGTGATCCTGCGTCGGGCCTACGCCGACTGGTCGATGTTCGACGAGGACCGGCGGATGCTCACCCGCCACCACGTCGAGCTGATCGAGATCCCCCAGCGGATGGGCGCCAGCCGCAAGAACGCGGCGGACATCAAGCTCGTCGTCGACGCCATCGAGCAGGCCTACGAGCGCGCCTACGTCACCACATTCGTCATCTGCACCGGTGACTCTGACTTCACGCCACTCGTCTACAAGCTGCGGGAGCTGAACAAGAGGGTGATCGGCGTGGGTGTGCGAGCCTCCACTTCGAAGCTCCTGCCGCCCGCTTGCGACGAGTTCCTCTTCTACGAGAACCTGGAAGGAGTCGAGCCGCGGGTGGTCGAGCCGACTCCGGCCGAGGAGCCGCCCGAGCAGGCCGACGACGGCGCCGAAGGGGCGGAGTCGTTGGAGACGCTCATCATCCGGACTTTGGGCGGACTGCAACGGTCCTCCGGCGACAACGTCTTGGCCTCGTCCCTGAAGCGGGCGCTGCTGCGCAAGGACTCCACCTTCTCGGAAGCCGACTACGGCTATCGCGGCTTCGGGGAGCTCCTCTCCGATCTGGCTTCCCGGGGTGTCGTCGAGCTCAGCGAAGGGCCGGCCAAGGGGGACCCGGTCGTCAGCATCCCCGAGGGATCCAAGGCGGAGACCGAGGCGTTCCAGCTGCTCGCCGAGGTCGTCGGCGACCTTGCCCGATCCGGCAAGCAGCATCTGTCCGGGCTGAAGAACGAGATCCGCAAGCGGCAGTCCGACTTCACGGAGAAGAAGTTCGGCTACAGCAGCTTCCTGCAGTTCTGCCGGGCGGCGGACCGCCGCGGCTTCATCCAGCTGGAGTTCGACCCCGACGCGGGCGACTACGTTGTCCGCGCCATATGAGGTTCCTCGACGCCGAACAGACCAGGGAGTGCCTGCCGATGGCCGCCGCCGTCGAGTCGCAGGTGGCGGCGTTCGGCGACGACATCGAGATCCCCCTCCGCCGACAGCTGGGTGTCTCCCTGTTCATGCCGGGGCGCGTGGGTGAGCACGCCGGCATGAAGGTGGTGTCGACGGTCCCGGGCAACCCGGTCGGGCTGGTGATGGTCGTCGGTCCCGACGGGTCGCCTCTCGGGATCGTCGACGGCCCGACTCTCACCGCCATCCGCACCGGAGCCGGGGCCGGCTTGGCCACGCGGCTGTTGGCCCGACCCGACGCCCGGGTGTTGGCGATGCTCGGAGCCGGGGCGATGGCCTTCGACCAGATCGCCGCCGTCCGGGCGGTGCGTCCGATCGAACGGGTCCTCGTGTGGTCCCGGAGCCGGGAACGGGCCGAACAGCTGGCCGAGCGCGTGGGAGGGGAGGCCGTCTCCGACCCCGACGAGGCAGTGGCGGTCGCCGACGTGATCTCCTGTGCCACGCCGGCGGAGTCGCCTCTGTTCAGTGCCGCCTCGGTGCGGCCCGGATCCCACATCAACGCCGTCGGTGCGTTCCGTCCCGGGATGATGGAGGTGCCGGTCGAGGTGACGCGCGAGGCTTTCGTGGTCGTCGACGACCGCGATGCCGCCGCGGCCGAGGCAGGCGACCTCATCGCCGCCGGGAAGGAGCCCGACGCCACCGTGGGCGATCTCTTGGCGGGCCGGGCGGCAGCACCCACCGGGTCAGTCACCTTCTTCAAGTCGGTGGGGATCGGCAGCCAGGACGTCGCCGCCGCCCGGGCGGCTCTCGAAGAGGCGCAACGGCGGGGGATCGGCACCGTCCTCGCCTGATCGCGGGCATTCCCGGCGCAGGTGCGCGGCTGCCTTACCCTTGGACGCCGATGACGGTAGCCCGGCAATTGCGACGCATTCCATCGGTCGTGCTGATCGCCGACCGAGCCGGCGGCCGTTTCCTGCTGCTGTCGGCCGCCACCGGGGTGGTGGTCGGGGTGGGGGCGTGGGCCCTGGTGGAGGCTGTCCACCTGGTCGAATCGCTCGTCCAGTCGATCGTCGCCGGCCGGTTGTGGTGGGTCCTCTTCACCGTCCCCGCGGGCCTGCTCCTGTCGTGGGCGATAGGGCACTACCTCGCTCACGAGGTGCGAGGCGACGGCGTCCCCGAGGCTGCCGCCGCTCTCATCGTCCGGGGCGGCCAGATCAGGGGCCGGGTGGCGCCGTGGAAGATCGCCGCCACCGCCATCACGCTGGGTGCGGGCGGGTCGGGCGGCCGCGAGGGCCCGATCGTCCTCGTCGGAGCGTCGATCGGGTCCAAGGTGGCGCGTCTGGCCCGCCTCGGGGAGGACCAGGTGCGCTCCCTGGTGGCCGCCGGCGCCGGGGCCGGCATCGGCGCCGCCTTCAACGCCCCGATCGCCGGCATGCTGTTCGCGCTCGAGGTGATCCTCTCGAGCTTCGCCGTGCGGCACATGTCCTCCATCGTCATCGCCTCGGTGGCCGCAGCCGTCACGAGCCGCTCACTCATCGGCCAGGAGCTCATCCTCGACGCCGGTGCCTACCGGCTGGGCGACTACCGGGAGCTCGGGCTGTACGCCGCCATGGCGATCGTGGTCGTCGCCTTCGCGTTCCTCTTCCTGCGCTGCCTCGACCGCCTCGACTCGATCGTGACCCGCAGCCGGTGGGGCCAGACGTGGATCCGGCCGGTCGTGTTCGGTCTCCTGGTCGGCGGGCTGATCGTCGCCGAGCCGATGCTGCTCGGCACGGGGGAGGCCCGTCTGTTCGGCACCGGCCAGGAGGTGGCCAACGACCTGCTGGCGTCGGCTTCGGTGGTCACCGACGCTCCCGAGCCTCTCGCCCAGATGTGGTGGGTGCTGGGACTCGTCGCGGTCGGAAAGGTCCTCGCCACGAGCTTGACTCTCAGCTCGGGAGCCTCCGCCGGCGCCTTCATGCCCTCCCTGTTCATCGGGGCCATGGTCGGCACCGCCTTCGCCAAGCTGGTCGGGCCGTGGTGGGGATTCTCCGAACTGTCCACCGGCGCCTTCGCCGTCGTCGGGATGGCTGCGATGTTCGCCGCCATGGGGCGGGCCCCGCTGACTGCGATCCTCCTCGTCTTCGAGATCACCGGCACCCGGGAGTACGGGCTGATCCTGCCGCTGATGCTCACCGCCATCCTCGCCACCTTCCTGGCCGAGCTGATCCACCCGGAGAGCGTCTACACGATGCCGCTGCACCGGCGGGGCATCTACCCGACCCGGACCGGCGAAGTCGACCTGCTCGACACGGTGACGGTCGGGGAGGTGATGTCGCCCGCCAGAGTCGTCGCCAAGCCCGACCAGACGGTCGAGGACCTCAGGCGCCAGCTGGAGCGGCATCGCTCCCACGGAGCACCCGTCATCGACGAGGCCGGCGAGCTCGTCGGCATCGCCACTCTCGCCGACATCGGGACCGCCGACGACTCGTCGACGAAGGTCGCCGAGGTGATGACCCGCCGGCCGGTGACCGTCAGCCCCGACATCCGCGTCTCCCAGGCGATGGAGCGGATGGCCGCCCTCGGGGTGGGGCGCTTGCCGGTGGTAGCCGCCGACGACCCCACGAAGCTGGTGGGAATGTTCCGGCGCGAGGACGCGGTGCGCGCCTACCACCAGGCGCTCGGGTCGAGGACCGACCACCATCTCGTCAGGGCCCGCCTCGACCAGCGCACCCATCCCGGCGCCGGCTACTACGACTTCCGCATCCCTCCCGGGTCGATCGCCGACGGGCACGCGGTCAAAGACGTCGCCTGGCCGGAGGGGTCGACGCTGGTCGCGGTCCGGCGGGGCACCCAGGTGATCGTCCCGGAGGGGAGCACCGTCCTGCGAGCCGGCGACGTCGTCACCGCCTTCGGCAGCGAGGCATCCCGCGAGGTGATGATCAACCGGCTCAACGCCGGTGCCGACGAGCCCACCGCCGAGATCCCCGTGATCGAGCTCGAGGAAGATGCCGATGACCCCACGCCTACAATCGGCTCACCCAAGGATTCGGGAGACGAGCGTTGAGAGATATCGGCATCATCCTGATCGTTCTGGCGATCGTCCTCTTCGGTGTGAACTGGTACATCGAGAGGAATCGGCGCCAGCGTGGTGACGAGGCCCCGCCTCGACGGGCGAAGGCGGCCGCCCCTGCCGAAGAGCCGGATTTCGTTCGTCCCCGACCGACGGTGAGCGAATTCCACGTCCGTGGCAACGAGGCGCAGGTGACTTTCGACGTGCCCTTCCCGGAAGAGGGCGACGAGGTGCTGGCGGACCTGCTCGTGGGCGAAGCGGTGGAGGTGGTCAGGGAGAAGCGCCACAGCCTCCCCATCGACGACGTCACGCAGGTGGTCGTCTTCGCCGGCCGCGAGAACCGCCGGGAGGTCGGGCGCATGTCACTCGAGACACCCGGGGTGCTGCCGCCTCCCAGCTCCTTCGCCGACATCCTCAACCTGACGTCCATCGGCGCCGACCCCCTCTCGGCGGAGTTCGGCGAGGAGCCGCCGACGATCCCCGAGACGGTCACCCCCACCCGCTCCGACGAGCTGGAGCCGCTCGGGGAGCTGATCCGCCTCCCCAAGGCTGTCGCCACCGGCCTGCGCGCCCAGGGGATCGACCCCGAGACGATGACCGCAGCCGAGCTGGTCACCGGCGTCCTGTCGCTCTTCGGCTACACGATCACGCCGGGCATCGGAGAGGGCGAGTTCACCGCCACCAAGGGCGGGACGTCGACGTTCATCATGGCCGACCCCTATCGGCCCGGGGACTACCCGGAGGTCGAGGAGTCCACGATCCGCCGGTTCATCGTCGCCTTCGAGCAGTCGAAGGCCGACCGGGCCATGCTGGTCTCCGAGAAGTACGCCCCCTTCTCCATCCACGAGACGGAGCGGCGCGACCGGCGCATCCGGTTCGTGACCCGGGAGCGACTCCAGAAGCTCGTGGACTCGATGGCCCTCAGCTGACCGGCCGAGCCGGCCCGGGAACCCCTCCGGGTGGTTGGGACGTCCATAGGGGTAACATGGCCGGCAAAGGAGGTCTCTCGTATGGGCAGAATCGGCGCGTCGGAGCTGTTGATCGTCCTGCTCGTGGTGCTCGTCCTCTTCGGCGCCCGCAAGCTGCCGGAGCTCGCCCGGTCCCTGGGTGCGTCGGCCAAGGAGTTCCGCAAGGGCATCGCCGAAGGCGCCTCGGACGACGCGTCGACCGAGTCCGACTGAGGGCTGCCCCGCCCGGCTTGCGGCGATATATTTCCCCCACCGGGAACCGTTTGCAGGTGCCCGTCGTTGTCGATCCCAAGGACAGCCCGTGACCCACCGACCGCTGTCCTGGGAAGACGTGGCACGAACGCATGGGCGGAAGATCTACAACTTCGCGTATCGACTCTGCGGCGATCCCCACGACGCCGCCGACCTGGTCCAGGAGGTCCTCCTGCGCGTCCGCCGGGGCCTCGAGGACTTCCAGCCCGGTTCCTTCGAAGGCTGGCTGTGGCGCATCACCCACAACGCCTTCATCGACGAGATGCGCCGCCGTCAGCGGCGCCCGACGGCCCCGCTGCCCGAAGTCGTCGACCGCTGGGACGCCCAGTCGAGCCCCGGCGCCGACGAGCAGCTGGCGGCGATGCGCCTCGGCGACGACATCCAAGCGGCGCTACTCGAGCTGCCCTACGAGTTCCGGGAGGCGGTGGTGATGTGTGACGTCATCGGCCTCTCCTACGAGGAGATCGCGGCGGCGGTGGCGGTCCCGGTCGGCACCGTCCGCAGCCGAATCCATCGGGGACGGCGGCTCCTCCGCGCCGCACTCTCCCAGGAGGCGGCGGGATGACCCACCTCGATCTCCTGCTCTCCGTCTACCTCGATGGGGAGACGACCCCCGAGGAGTCGCGACTGGTGTCCCAGCACATCGGCGAGTGCCTCCGATGTCGCCGCCGTCTCGAAGCGCTCAACGAGGCCCGCACCGCGGTGCGTTCGCTGCCCATGCTGGACATGCCCGCCGATCTCGTCCCCGCCGCCGTCACCGAGACCCGACAGCGGCGGTGGCATCCGGCGCGGTGGGCGGCCGCGGCGGCCGCTGCCGCCGCCATCGTCACCGCCACGGCCCTCGCCTTGCCTGACCCGGAGCCACTCGACCTCGGAGACGTCACCCGGCAGGTCGGAGCGCGGGCGGCTCTCGACCTGGGCGCCAACAGCCTGAAGTTCGTGGTGCCGGGGGCTGAGCGGTGATGCTCGCTGCCGTCGTCGCCGCCATCCTCGTCGTGGCTCCCGTCGCCGCCGACATCGGCGGCTACCTGGAGGCGTCGACGGAGGCCGAGTTCGCCGGTGAGCAGGTCGTCTTGTGCGAGACGCCCGACGGGTCGCGGAGCACGGCGTTCGAAATCGCCCAGGTCGACGGAACGGTCGTCGCCTGGGACGCGCAGAGCGGGGATTCGATCGTCCGGGTGGCGCCCGGGCTGAGCATGACCTCCGCCGGGGACCACGTCGAGGCGACTCTCGTCGAGAGCTCGCGTTCTGCCCAGCCCAGCTCTTACACGGAAGGCGAGCCCAGCTCCACCAGCTACCTGGGACGGCCGGTCACCGAGGTGGGGTTCTACCGGGAGGGGATCGAACGGGTCCGTCTCACCCTCGACGACGAAACCGGCGCCGTCCTCCGGTCACGGACGTTCGACGCCGACGGCGACGCCTACTGCGATCGCCGCCTCGTTTCGTTCTCCACCGACGTGACCGGCGTGCCGTCCCTCTCCACCGAGGACGACCTCCAAGCGGCCACGCCGCTCGAGACGGCGCCCGCCATGTTGCCGGAGGAAGCGGTCGGCCTGGAGCTGATGGACACCTATCCGGTGGAGGACGGGACCCTCTCCTACTACTCCGACGGGTTCTTCTCGGTGGGGGTGGTGGTGACGAGCCGCCCCGTGGACCTGGGCTCCGACGTCGTCGAGGTGCCGGCCGGCCGCGGCCACTACCGCCGCAACTTCACCGCGGGAAGCGCCGTCGTCTCCTGGTCCACCGGCACCGACAACCTGGCGGTCATCACCGACCTGCCGCCCGACATGCTCGAGGAGTTCCTCGCCTCGCTGCCCGAGCCGGTGGACGCCGGGTTCTTCCGCCGGATCTGGAGCAGGTTCTTCGGCTAGAAGTCCTCGAGCAGCACCCGCGCCGCCCACGCCACCGGGTCTTTCATCTCGGCGGCGGTGGGCAGCCGGTTCTCTGCGGTCCACATCCGCTTGAGCTCGTCGGGCCCGTAGCGGCGCTCGACCTCCAGGCAGAAGGTGAGTCCCTCTTGGATGGAGGTGGAGCGGGGCGGGGCGGGCCCGAACGGGACCTGGGCCTCCGCCGGGACACGTTCCTGGTCGCGGGCCGACACGAACTCCTGGCGGTCGGGCAACAGGTCGGCGGTGGACCGCTCGGCCAACAGGCGGGCGTAGCCGGAGAGCAGGCCCAGGAACGCCTCGGTCTCGGCCCGGGCGGCCGCGGTGGCCTCGTTGTCGAAGACGTTGCTCAACTGGTCGGCGACCATCTCCTGCATCCGGTCGGGGTCGGAGAGGCCGATCAGGCCGGCGAGCGACGACGGGTCGAACTGGATCGTCGCTGCCTCGGCCTCCAGGAGGCGGCGGAGCCGGTCGGTGGCGAACGGGACCGAGGCGACGGCCCGGTATGCAACCTCCTCGGAGGCCACCCACAGCCGCACCGCGCTCGGCTCGAAGGTATGGCGGCGTGCGAACTCCTCGACGTGGGGCACGATCACGCACAGCGGCAGCTGCCTCCCGGCGGGCAACCCCCCGTCGAAGCTGGCCAGGACCCACGTGGCCAGACCGCCCACCAGCGACCCCACCTGCATTCCGATCATCGCCGGGCCGAGCTGGGCCAACGGGCCGGACATCTGGCCCATGTCGGTGAACGCCTCGCTCAGGTAGCCGTAGGCCTCCAGATGACGGTCGGCCCATTCGCGGGCGTCGACGGGGATGACGTCGGGGGCGGGGGCGACCGGAATCGGGCTGACCTGCTCCAGCCGGTACTCGGCCAGGCGTGTCAGCTCCCGGTACTCCTCCGCCGCCCACGGGTCGATGGGCACCCGCTCGCCGGTGAGGTGGTGGGAGACCTCGGCGGCGAGTTTCCAGTTCACCGGTCCGGGCTGGTTGAACAGCTCGAACAGCCGGGAGAAGATGTCGTCGTCGCTCATTCCCGCCACTCTCCCAACTCGACCGGGAACGTCAGTTCCTCGTCCTGTCTCAACGCGGTGACGACGACAACGTCGCCGGCCCGCTTCATCCGCAGGTCGGCGATCAACTCTTGGATCGACGACACCTCTTCTCCGTCGACGGCGACGATGACGTCGCCGAGGCGCCCTCCGGCCGACTCGTAGGCAGAGCCAGACAGCATCGAAGACACCGACACCCCCAGCGGGATCTCCGCCCCGTCGATCTGTTCGGTTGCCGTCGTGCCCTGGATACCCAGCATGGCGTGGCGGACTCGGCCGTCGGCGATCAGGTCCTCCGCCACCGACACGGCGAGGTCGACCGGCACGGCGAACCCGAGCCCTTCGGCGCCGACGTCGCTGACGCCGATGGCGGTGGTGATGCCGATCAGCTTGCCCTCCTCGTCGAGCAGCGCGCCGCCGCTCGATCCCCGGGTTATGGGGGCGTCCGTCTGGAGGAGGCCGTAGAGGATCGTGTCCGCCGTCACCTGCAATGACCGGCCCTTCGCCGACAGGATCCCCGACGTCACCGAGGGCCCGCCGATCAGGCCGAGCGGGTTTCCGACCGCCACCGTGCGCTCCCCGATGACGAGGTCCGCCTCGCTGCCCAGACGGATCGGGGTGAGGTCGGTCCGGTCGGTGTGGAGGACGGCGATGTCGGTGAGCGGGTCGGAGCCGACCACCTCGGCATCGAAGGCGATTCCGTCGGAGAAGATCACCCGCAGATCGGTGGCGTTCTCGATGACGTGGTGGTTGGTGAGGAGGTGACCGTCCTCGGAGTACACGACTCCCGAGCCGCCGCTGGGAAGACCGTCGATCAGGGAAGTCACCGCCACGATCGAGGGGATGGCCGTCTCCGCCACCTGGGTGATGGAGGCAGTGGCGCCTTCGGGCAGGTCGGGCGGGGCGGTTGTCGTGGGCGCGGCCGCCAGCGTCGTGCGGGGTACCCGGACCACGTTCCCGTCGAGGAGGCCGAGGACGGCGAGCACGCCCAGGGTGACGCCCGTGCCGAGGAGCACGCCGGCGAGCAGCGACACGACGAGAGTTCGGCGCGTCGAGCGGCGCTCCGCCTCCTCGTCCTCTTCCTGAGACCGGAACGGTTCCGTGGGAGGGCCGATCGGTCCGGCCGGCCACTCGGTGGAAGGCCACGCCGGATCGGGCAAGTCACCGCCACCGGCGAGCCTGTGCGGTGGGGGGCCGAGATCCATAGACTGCAGATTCTATGGACAGTCCCACCCAATCCGTCCGCATCGCCGTCGTCGACCGGCCACTCGACCCGGCCGCGGCGATACAGGAGGTGGGACGGAGCGCCGCCGGGGCGATCGCCTGCTTCGTGGGCACCGTCCGCGACCACTCCGACGGACGGGAGGGCGTCACCCACCTCGAATACGAAGCGTTCGAGGAGAGGGTCGAAGACGTGATCCGGGTCATCGTGGAGGAAGCCGCCTCCAAGTGGCCGATCCTGGCCGCCGTCGTCGAGCACCGCGTCGGACGGGTCGGCCTGGGCGAGCCGGCAGTCGTGGTGGCGGTGTCCACCGCCCACCGCGACGACGCCTTCGGAGCGGCCCGCTACCTGATCGACGAGCTCAAGGCCCGTGCCCCGCTCTGGAAGAAGGAGCATTGGCCGGGCGGGGCCGAGTGGGTGGAAGGCGCCTAGGAGCCCTTCGAGACAGCCGGTCGGATCTCGGGGGAAAATTCCGTCGCATACCGGCGAAATCGTTCTCCATCCTCTATTGTGCCGCCACGTCCCCCCACGGGGGGCGGAGGGCAGAAGGAGAGAGAGCGATGACCAGCACGGCAGAGCTGACCGAATCGCCTCCGGTCGACTCCGGGTTCCCCACGGTCGCGGCCATGGCCAGGTCCTGGGCCGAGAAGACTCCCGACGCCGTAGCCATGCGCGAAAAGGACCTCGGCATCTGGCAGGAGATCACCTGGGCCGAGTTGTGGGAGACGATCCGGCTGGCCGCCCATGGCTTGCTCGCCCTCGGCGTTCAGCCCGGCGACCGGGTCTCCATCCACTCCGAGGACCGCCCCGAGTGGATCATCCTCGACTTCGCCACCGTGGCGATCCGGGCCATCACCGTCGGCCTGTATCCCACCAACCCCGCCGCCGAGGTCGAATACATCCTCTCCGACTGCGGCTCGGTGGTCCACCTCGCCGAGGACCAGGAGCAGGCGGACAAGGTGATGGAGGTCATCCACAACCTCCCCGACCTGCGCAAGATCATCCACGTCGAGCCGAGGGGCTTTCGCGCCTACCGCGACGACGACCGGTTCATCTTCTGGGACGACTTCATCGAACTGGGTCGCCAGCACGCCGAGGCCAACCCGGGAGCGGTGGAGAGGCTGATGGCCGAGGCGAAGCCCGACGACGTGATGACGCTCGTGTACACGTCGGGCACCACGGGGCCGCCCAAGGGGGCGATGCTCACCAACGACAACTTCGCCTTCTGCGTGGACCAGATCATCAACGTCGACGGGCGTCTTCCCGGCAACCGCAAAGCCGGCCCCGACGACCAGATCCTCACCTACCTCCCGCTGTGCCACGTCGCCGAACGGATCTTCTCGGCGTGGCACCTCGCCTCACGAGGCACCGTCCTCAACTTCGCCGAGTCGATCGACACCGTCCAGCAGAACCTGCGGGAGATACAGCCGACGCTGTTCTTCGCCGTTCCCCGCATCTGGGAGAAGATCCACGCCACGATCTTCATCAAGGGCCGGGACGCCACCTTCTTCAAGCGGGTCTGGTTCGGCCTGGCCATGAAGGCGGCTTCGATCATCGGGCGGGAGCGCTGCGACAACGGCGGCCTCGACACCCCGCTGTCGAGGGTCCTGAACTGGATCTTCTACCCGCTGGTGTTCCGGGCGCTGAAAGAGCGGATCGGCTTGCGCCGGGTCCGCTGGGCCGGCACCGGGGCGGCGGCCATCGCCCCGGAGGTGATCCGGGACTTCATCGGCATCGGGGTTCCCATCCACGAGCTGTACGGCATGACCGAGAACTCGGCCGTCGCCACCCACAACTTCTGGGGACGCAACAAGGTCGGCACGGTGGGCGAGCCGTATCCCGGCATCGGCTTCCGCATCGATCCGGAGACCGGCGAGATCCAGACGAAGCACCGCGGCAACTTCAAGGGCTACTGGAACCGCCCGGAAGCCACCGCCGAGATGTTCACCGAGGACGGGTGGCTGAAGACCGGCGATGTCGGCGAGTGGGTCGACGGCACCCACGTCAAGATCGTCGACCGGATCAAGCACATCATCATCACGTCCGGGGGAAAGAACATCTCCCCGTCGGAGATCGAGAACAGCCTCAAGACGTCCCCGTACGTCAAGGAGGCGATGGTCATCGGCGACGGCCGCAACTATCTGACCGCCCTGATCGGGATCGAGTTCGACACCGTCGGCGACTGGGCGACGCGACACGGGATCCCGTACACCACGTATCGCGACCTGTCCGAGAAGCCGGAGGTGATCGAGCTCATCCAGAAAGTCGTGGACGAGACGAACAAGAAGTTCGCCCGGGTGGAGAACATCCGGAAGTTCCGCTTGCTCCCCAAGGAGCTCGACCACGAAGACGGTGAGCTGACCGCCACCCAGAAGGTCAAGCGGAACGCCATCGAGCAGATGTTCTCCGATCTGATCAACGAGATGTACTCGTCGTGATCGAGGCGGTCGTTTTCGCCCAAGCGGGGACCTCACCCGCCGGTCGGCTGCTGGTCGACTTCCTGTCGTTGGGGTCGATCTATGCGCTGCTGGCGATGGGCTTCGTGATCATCTTCAAGGCGACCCAGGTCCTCAACTTCGCCCACGGCGCCCTGGCCGCCCTGGGGGCGTTCCTCGTCGCCTCGTTCGCCACCGTCCTGCAGGTGCCGGGCAGGTGGATGCCCGGCGCGCCGTTGTGGCTGCGGTGGACGCTGTCGGTGCTGGCCGCCCTGGCGCTGGCCACGATCATCGGCATGGTCCTCGAGCGGATCGTCATCCGGCCGATGCTGGGCGAGGAGCTGTTCGCCGTCGCCATCGTCACGCTCGGGCTCGACATCATCATCCGCACGATCACCAACGACTTCATCGGGACCCAGGCGCGCCCTTTGGGCGACCCGTTCGGGACCAACGTGTGGGCGATCGAAGGCTTCACGTTGATCCCCTGGACGATCATCGCCCAGGTCGCCACCACGATCGTCCTCGTCGCCCTCGTCGCCTTGTTCTTCCGCAGCCGCCTCGGCATCGCCATGCGCGCCACCGCCTTCGACCAGGAGGCCGCCCGCGCCCAGGGCATCGACGTCGGCCGAGTCTTCTCGATCTCGTGGGGGATAGGTGCCTTCCTCGCCGGCGTGGCCGGGATATTCCTGTCCCTGTTCCCGAGGCGGGCGGCGGGCGTCGACCAGTCGACGGCGTTTTTCGCCTTCGCCGCCTTCCCCGCCATCATCCTCGGCGGCCTCGACTCCGTCGTCGGGGCGGTGGTCGGCGGGTTCGCGGTCGGCCTCGCCCAGGCGCTGGCGACGGAGTTCCTGACCGGGATCTCGTTCCTCGGAGTGGGCTTCGCCGGGGTCGTCCCCTACCTGCTGATGCTGGCCGTCCTGCTCATCCGGCCCTACGGCCTGTTCGGCTCCGAGGAGATCCGCCGGGTATGACCACCGTGCAGCGTCCAGCGGAGACGGGAGTGCCCGAGCAGAAGCCACCCAGGCCCCGCCGCAGAGGCCCGATGCTGGGACGTCCCCTCCTGCGGACGTCCTACGAAGCCGACATGGCCCTCTTCCCGTCCGTCACCCAGCGGGTCGTCTTCGCTCTCTTCCTGCTGTTCCTCGTCGCCATCCCCTTCTTCGCCCCCGGGACGATCGGAGAATCCGGCTCGCTTCCCGGACCGACCTTCCTCGGGACGAGCGACTGGCTCCGCCTGCTGGTCACCCTGGGGATCTACGCCATCGGCGCCCTCGGGCTCAACATCCTCACCGGCCTGGCCGGACAGGTGTCGTTGGGCCACGCCTTCTTCATGGCGGTCGGCGCCTACACCGCCGCAGTCTTCGGCTCGCCGCAGGGGCCGCTCTGGGGCTTGGGGCTGCCCATCTGGATCTGGCTGCCGATGGCGGGGATCGTCCCCGCCATCCTCGGGACGCTCATCGCCCCGGCGGCGGTGCGGGTCAGGGGCCTTTACCTGGCGGTGGTGACGCTCGGTCTCGTCTTCATCGGCGAGTACCTGTGGCGCAACCTCGACTTCATCACCGGCGGGTCCCAGTCGGGTCGCACCTTCCCCGCCCTCGAGTTCCGCTTCTGGCAGGAAGAGGAAGCGGTCCTGTCGATGACCGAGCCGGCGACCTGGTTCGGGGTGCTGAACATGTCGCCGACGGCCAAGACCTACCTGTTCGTGCTGGTGCTGACCGCGGTCATGGCGCTCGTGGCCAAGAACCTGCAACGCACCCGCACCGGCCGGGCGTTCATGGCCATCCGGGACCGCGACGTCGCCGCCGAGGTGATGGGCGTCGACGAGTTCCGGACGAAGACGCTCGCCTTCGCCATCTCGTCGTTCTATGCCGGCATCGCCGGGGCGTTGCTCGCCACCTTCATCGGCCGGACCATCCCCGAGCAGTGGAACCTCAACATGTCGGTGGAGTTCATCGCCATCATCCTCATCGGCGGCATCGGCACGGTCACGGGCACCCTCTTGGGGTCGGCGTTCGTGATCATCCTCCCCCGCCTCGTGGCGGACCTGACCCAGCTGGGGGAGCGGCTGGTCCGAGAAGGGGGAACGTGGGCGACCATCCTCGATCCGCTCGTGTCCACCGGCAGCGGGGACTGGGGTCTGGTCAACACGTCGGCGGGCGTCGCCCCGGGGCTTTCCGTCGACCAGCTCAACCTGGTCATCTATGGCGTCCTGATCATCGGGTTCCTGATCTTCGAGCCGCTCGGCCTGTACGGCATCTGGCTGCGGATCCGCAACTACTGGAAGGGCTGGCCATTCACGTACTGACGTGCCCGGGAGGCTTCGAGTCGTTGGACCGATGGGTCCGGCGGGCTCCGCTCCGGCGGGGTCTGATGGAAGAGAGAGGAGGACATGAAGGATGAGAGGACGAAACAGACTCTGGGTGCTGTTCGTCGTCTTCGCCATGCTGGCGGCGGCCTGCGGTGGCGGAGGCGGCGACGGCGCCGAGGAGACGGCTGACACGGAGCCGGCCGCCGAGGAGACGACCCCCGACACCGGCGGCGACATCAGCGAGGACACCACGGCCGACACAACCGACGCCGACGAGGGCGGCGCCCCCGGCGACATCGCCACCGATGTGGGCGTGGACCTGGAGGCCGGGGTCATCCGGATCGGCCTGCTGTCGGACCTGTCCGGCCCGTTCTCGCCGCTCGTGCAGCAGATCGTCACCGCCCACGAGGTGTACTGGGAGGACGTCAACCGCAACGGCGGCATCAACGGGCTCCAGGTCGAGCTCGTGATCGAGGACAACGCCTACGACGTGCCGACCCACCTCCAGAAGTACGAGGAGATCCGCGACGAGGTGGCGGTGATCGGTCATTCGACCGGCTCCCCGCACACGGTGGCGGCACTTCCCGCCTACCAGGAGGACGACATCCTGGCGGTTCCGCTCACCTGGTACTCGGGCTGGGTCGACCCCCAGTACAACTCCAACCTGATGCACCACGGGGCGCCGTACTGCATCGAGATCCAGAACGCCATCAGCTACATCTCCGACGACATCGGCGGCGCTTCGACCATCGCCATCGCCTCCGTTCCCGGCGACTTCGGCCTGGACGGCGCCGCCGGCGCCCAGATCGCGGCCGAGGCCCTCGGGCTCGAGGTGGTCTACGACGGGGCGGGCAAGGTCAACCCGACCGACGAGGCCAGCTTGACCGAGGTCGCCAACGGCATCGCCGCGTCCGGCGCCGACATCGTCGTGCTGGTGGCGACACCGGGGGCGTTCGCCTCGATCTACGGCCAGGCGGTCGCCCAGGGCTTCGAGGCCAAGTGGACCGGCACCTCCCCGTCGTGGTCGCCGGCGTTCGTGGCGCCCGACTCGCAGATCCGGGAAGCGGTCGCCCGGGACGTGTACATCACCGTCCCCTTCGACGCCTGGGACGGCGAGTCGGAGGGCGCCCAGCGGTTCACCGCGCTGATGCAGGAGCTGCGGCCCGACAACCCGCCCTTCGACGCCTACAACGAAGGCTACGTGGAGGCCAGGATCGTCCACGAGGCCCTGCTCCGGGCGTACGAGAACGGCGACATGACCCGAGCCGGGATCCTCGCCGCCGCCAAGTCGCTCGACAACGTCGAGTTCGACGGGCTGGCGTTCCCGGAGCGGTACACGGGCGAGCCCAACGACATGGTCCAGCGCCACAGCTTCGTCTACCGGCCCGACCTGGAGTCGGCCACCGGTGCAGTCGTGGTGGAGCGGGACTACATGGCACCCATCGTCGAGGACTTCGTCTTCGAGGGCGCCTGCTACGAGCTCGAGAGCTGAACCCGGCCGCGGTGGTGGGCGGATCTCCCGCCCACCACCGCCTCCGGTGCCCCGAGTCGTGGCCTCCGGCGGAGGCCAGGGCCCGAGTCACGGGAGCGGCGATGCTCAGAGTCGAGAATCTGGAAGTCGTATACAACGACGTGGTGCTGGTCCTGCGGGGCGTCTCTCTCGAGGTGCCCGACGGGAAGATCGTCGCGCTCCTCGGAGCGAACGGCGCCGGCAAGACGACGACGCTGCGGGCGATCACCGGCCTCCTCGACATCCACGAGGGCGAGATCACCAAGGGGTCGATCCATTTCGACGGCGACGAGATAACCCATCTCGATCCCGCCGTGCGGGTAAAGAAAGGCATCAGCCAGGTGATGGAGGGGCGGCGCGTCTTCGCCGAGATGACCGTCGACGAGAATCTCAAGGCCGGTGCCTACGTGAACTCCGGCTCCGACGCCGTGGAGGCCGCCTACGAGCGGGTGATGGACCTCTTCCCCCGGCTCAAGGAGCGCAGGAAGGCGGTGGCGGGCTACCTGTCGGGCGGCGAGCAGCAGATGCTGGCCATCGGCCGGGCGCTGATGCAGCAGCCCAAGCTGCTCATACTCGACGAGCCCTCTCTCGGGCTCGCCCCTCTGCTCGTGCAGCAGGTGCGGGACGTGATCGTCGAGATCAACGAACAGGGCACGTCGGTGCTGCTGATCGAACAGAACGCCAACATGGCCCTCTCCATCGCCCACCACGGCTACATCATGGAGACCGGGAAGATGGTGATGGACGGGCCCGCCGAGAAGCTCCTGCGTGACGAGGACGTCCAGGAGTTCTATCTGGGCCTGCGGGGAGAGGGCGAGCGCAAGTCGTTCCGGGACGTCAAGCACTACAAGCGGCGCAAGAGGTGGCTGTCGTGACTCCACAGGCGGAAGGCGGCAAGGACATGTCGGCGATGAACGGGAGAGGCCAGGGCTCGCCGCTGCTCGAAGTGAAAGACATTCGCCTGTCGTTCAAGGGGGTGAAGGCGATCGACGGCGTCTCCTTCGAGGTGTACCCGGGGGAGCTGTTCGCCATCATCGGCCCCAACGGCGCCGGCAAGACGTCGATCTTCAACTGCCTGAACCAGGTCTACCGTCCCCAAGAGGGGGACATCCTCTGGAAGGGCCAGTCGATCATGGGCCTCAAGCCCAACCGCACCGCCGAGCTCGGCATCGCCCGCACGTTCCAGAACATCGCCCTCTACCCCCACATGACGGTGGTGGAGAACATCCTCACCGGCCGCCACATCCGGATGGACACCGGCTGGCTGTCCAACGCCCTGTGGCTGGGCCGGGCCAGGCGGGCGGAGGTGGAGCATCGCCTCCGGGTGGAAGAGATCATCGACTTCCTCGAGATCGAGCAGTGGCGCAAGCACCCCGTCGGGCTGCTGCCCTACGGCGTGCAGAAGCGAGTCGAGCTGGGACGCGCCCTGGCGATGGACCCCGAGCTCCTGCTGCTGGACGAGCCGGTGGCGGGGATGAACCTCGAAGAGACCGAGGACATGGCCCGATTCATCCTCGACATCCAGGACGAGTTGGGCATCGCCATGATCCTGGTCGAACACGACATGGGCCTGGTCATGGACATCGCCGACCGCGTCATGGTGGTGGACTTCGGACGGCGGATCGCGATCGGCCCGCCCGCCGAGGTGCAGCGCAACCCGGACGTGATCAAGGCCTACCTGGGCGAGGAGACGGGCGCCGCCTCCGACCGGGCCCAGCCCGTCGGCTGAGATCAGTCGCCGGCGAGGCGCCAAGCCCCGGGGAGCAGGACCCCGGCGATGGCAGCCTTGATGGCGTCGCCGACCAGGAACGGCAGCACCCCGACCCGCACCGCCTCGGCGAAGTCGATCCCGAGGACCAGTCGGAGGCCGACCACGCCGCCCGCGTAGATCACGCCGCTGCCGACGAGGAACGCGCCCGCCATCGTCCAGAAGCGCCGGTCGTGGCGGGCTTCGGCGAGACGGCCCACCAGCGCCGCCGCCACCGGGAACGCCAGCAGGTAGCCGGAGGTGGTCGCCGCCGGGCCGAAGAGCACGTCGACGCCTCCCGACCATTCGGAGAACACCGGAAGGCCCAGCGAGCCTGCCACCAGGTACAGGAGCTGGGCGGCGGCCCCCGCCTTCCAGCCCAGCGCCGCCCCGCCCAACAGCACGACGAGGGTCTGTCCGGTGACGGGAACCGGCCACATCGGGACGTACCACTGAGCGGCCAGGGCCGTCAGTGCCGCCACCCCGGCCACGAGGACGGCGGTGGCCAGGCGAGACCGGGAGGTGGCGCGGGCGGTGATCACAGAGGCGTACGACATGGGGGCGATTCTACGGAAACCGTTGCCTGGACCGTTGGATACGATCCTGATCGTGACCGACCGCGCTCGCACCAGGGCACTCACCGCCGCCATCGGCCTGTTCTTCCTCGTCGGCGCGGTCGTGCTCGCCTGGAACATCCCGCTGCCGCTCGTCGCCTACTCACCGGGGCCGGTGACCGACGCCACCGACTCGATCACGGTCGAGGGCGCCACCACCTACGACACCGACGGGGAGCTGGTGATGCTGACCGTCGCCGGCCAGGACATCAACGCCTTCGAGGCGCTGGTCGCCGCCGTCGACCCCACGGTCGACGTCCTCGCCCGCCAGGTGGTGAGGCGACCCGACGAGAGCGACGAGGACTATCGCCGGCGCAACCTCGAGCTGATGGACCAGTCCGTGCAGGCGGCGATCACGGTCGCGCTGAGCCGGGTGGACCTGCCCGAGGGACAGTCGGCCGTGTACGTCACCGGCTACGCCGCCGACACCCCGGCCGGCGAGGTCCTCGAGATCGGGGACCGGATCGTGGCGCTCGGCGGGCAGCGTATAGAGGCGGCAGAGGCGCTCGCCACGGTGGTGCAGAGCAACTCTCCGGGTGACCGGGTTCCGCTCGAGGTCGAACGCGACGGGCAGGTCCTGTCGTACGAGGTGGAGCTGGTGGCTCGGGAGGACGACCCCGACTCCCCGATGATCGGCATCTACGTGAGGCAGCTGCCGTTCTGGATCGACATCGACACCGGCATCGTCGGCGGGCCGTCGGCGGGCATGATGTACACCCTGGCCATCATCGACGTGCTGACCCCGGGGAGCCTCACCGGCGGCCACGTGGTGGCCGGGACCGGCACCATCGACCTGGAAGGCAACGTCGGCGAGGTGGGGGGAGTGCGCCAGAAGGTCGTCGCCGCGGAAGCCGCCGGAGCCGAGTACATGCTCGTTCCCGCCGGGAACCTGGCGGCGGCGGAGTCGGCGCCGCGAGGAGACATGGAGCTGGTGGCGGTGGAGACCATCGACGACGCGCTGGCGTTCCTCGACGGACTGGCATCCGACTGACCCAAACGTCGGGGTTCGGAAGGGCCGACGGGTATCTTGGATACACGGATGACGGATCACCCCACACCCGACGAGATTCGCCGCGCCACTTTCCGGGTGGCATTCAGAGGTTTCGACCAGGCCGAAGTCACGGCCCGGCTCGAGGAGTTGGCCGATCTCGTCGCCTCCCTCGCCGAGGAACGCGACCGCCTCCGTGCCCGGCTGGGCGAGTTCGCCGACCGCGACCTGAAGAGCGAGTTCGAGGCGATCGGCCGGGAGGTGACCGCCGTCCTCGAGGCTGCCCGCGAAGCCGCCCAGTCGATGAGGGAGCGGGCCGCCGCCGACGCCGCCCGCTGGCGGTCGGAGGCCATGGCCGAGGCAGAGGCCACGCTCAAGCAGGCGCGCGCCGACGCCGAGGCGATGCGCAGCGACGCCTGGACGACCGGCACCCAGCTCCTCGAAGAGGTGCAACGAGAGGTGCAGCGCCAGCGCGAGGAGCTGGAGCGCAACTCGCTGGCGGTCATGGGCGAAGCCGAGAGGGAAGCCCACCGGCTCACCGCATCCGCCCGCCGGGAGGCAGAAGACGTGCTCCGCGCCGCCAAGATGGAAGCGGAGAGGCTGGTCGCCCAGGCCCGGGCGGACCACGACGAGATCATCGCCTCCGCCCATCGCCAAGCCCAGGCCGCCCAGGAGCGGGCCCGGGCCCTGGAGGAGCGGCGGGCGGAGCTGATGGAAGAGATCGAGTCGATCAGGGCCACCCTCGCCGAGCTGGAAGACGAGCTGGAGGAGAAGCGGCTCGGGATCGGGCTGTCCGAGCCGACCGAGCTCACCGGGAAGATGGTGATCCTCGACGAAGAAGGCGAGGAGATGGAAGGCTGGGAGGAGGGCCACACGGTCCGGGTGATCCGCCCCAACCGCCAGCCGGAGCCGCCACCGGAGCCGGAGCCGGCCGAGAAAGAGCCCGAGCCGGAGCCGATCGAGCCCGAGTTCCCGCCTCCGGTCTTCGACGACGAGGACACCGCGGTGACCGTGGTGCCTTCCTCCCGCGTCGGACAGGTGGGCGACGACGAGGAGCGGGCGGAGGACGTCACCGAGGAGCCGCCGGCACCCGTCGAAGACGAGCCCTCGGTCGAAGAGCCGGTCGATGAGCCAGCAGACGAGCGCACCTCTCCCGGAACTGACGAAGAGGAGCCCGAAGAGGACCAGCCGGCCGAAGAGGAGCCGGTGGTCGCGGGGGAAGCCGCCGCCCCGCCAGCCCCGGAGCCCGAGTCGGTGGCCGTCGGCTCCAACGGCGCCGACGACGTCTTCGACCTGTTCAGGCGGCTGCGGGAGCCCCAGCCGACAGAGGCCGCCGACGCCGAGGAACCGGCCGAAGAGCCGGTCGCGTCCGGGGAGGAGCCGGAACCGGAGGTGTCGCCGGCCGCTCCCCACCTCCCCGAAGGGGTGGACCCGTTCGAGACCCGGGAGCGGCTGTTGCTCCCGATCACCAACGCGGCGTTGCGGGCGATAAAGAGGGCATTGACCGAGGCCCAGAACGAGGCACTGGAACAGATCCGGGTCTCCGGCGGTCAGTGGGCCCCCGACCCGGAGATGCTCGAGTCGGCTTTCGCCGACGAGCTCGACACCCTGGGGGACCAGGCCAGTCAGGCTGGGATCGAAGCCGCCGTCGAGATGGGCATCGCCGGGGTGACCGCAGTCGACCCCGCTCCGCCTCCTCCCGACAAGGTCGGGGTGGAGCTGGCCGAAGCCCTCGTCGCCGCCTTGGAGAGCGCCGGCAGCGGCTCCCGGGAACGGCAAGCGGCGGCGTCTCGGGTGTTCCGCGGGTGGCGTACCGACGAGGCCGAGCGCCGTGTCCGCGCCTATGCCCTCGCTTCCTACCACCACGCCCTCCGCCAGGCGCTCGAACAACAGGAGCGAGCCTGGCAATGGCTGCCCGCCGGGCGGCTGTGCCCGGCCTGCCGCCGGGCCGCCGAGGAAGGCGGGTCGGTTCCGCCCGCCCACCGGGACTGCAGTTGCACGATCGTGCCCGTCTGACCCTCCCCGTGAGGGTTGGCGTGTCTTGTCCTTACAATCGCCGAAATGTTCTCTCGGACACCCCCCACGCGTAGCGAGCCCACGCAGCGACGCCGCGGGCTCGGCTATCTGCTCGGGGGTGCCCTCGCCGTCTACCTCGCCCTCACCGCCCTCGGGACCCTGTGGACCGACTACCTGTGGTTCGACTCCCTCGGGTTCTCGTCGGTGTGGGTCAAACGCTGGTCCGTCGGGCTCGGCCTCGGTGCCGCCGGCAGCCTCGTCGCATTCGTCGTCTTCTGGCTCACGCTCTACCTGTCGGAGCGGTTTGCTCCCCGCTTCTTTCCCACCGACATCGGCGACGAAGAGGAGATCGTCGCCCGATTCCGCTACTGGGTACAGGGCCGCACCCGCCGCCTGCGTCTGATCCTCTCGCTGCTGCTGGCTCTCTTCGTGGGGGTGGGGGTGGCGACCTGGCGGGACGACGTCTTCTTGTTCTCCTCCCGGCAAGACTTCGCCCTCGAAGACCCCATCTTCGGGCTCGACGTCGGCTTCTACGTTTTCCAGTTCCCGCTGCTCGACGTCGCCCTCCGCTGGCTCTTCAACGTCCTCGCCACCGCCGCCGTCGTCGCCGTGGTCGCCCACTACCTCCAGGGCGGCATCCGGATTCGCCGGGGGTCGATGCCCACGTTCAACAGCGGCGCCAAGATCCACGTGTCGGTTCTCCTGGCGCTGATGGCCCTGGTGAGGGCGGCGATCTACCGCATGGACGCGCTGGCGTTGCTCTACTCCAACCGGCAGTCGAACTTCTTCGGTCCCGGCTACACCGACATCACCGCCCGGCTGCCCGCCTTGCGGCTGCTGATGGCGATCGCCGTCGTCGCCGCCATCCTGTTCATCGTCAACATCTGGAGGCGCGGCTGGACCCTGGCCCTCATGGTGGTCGGCGGCTGGATCCTCGTGTCGATCGCCGCCCTCCTGGTGTATCCCGCCGTCGTGGAACGGCTCCAGGTCGTGCCCGAGCAGCTCCGCCTGGAGTCCGAGTTCATCGCCCACAACATCCAGTTCACCCGCACCGCCTACGGACTGGACGAAGTAGAGGTGCGGCCGTTCCGCGCCTCAGGTGACCTGACCGCCGATGACATCGAGGCGAACCGGATAACCATCGACAACCTCCGCCTGTGGGACACCGCCGTCCTGCCCCGCACCTACCAGAACCTCCAGGAGATCCGCCCCTACTACAGCCTGGAGCTGGTCGACACCGACCGCTACGAGTTCGACGGCCAGCCGACGCAGGTGATGATCTCGGTCCGCGAGCTCGACGAGGACGCCGTCGGCAACAACAACTGGCAGAACACCCGCCTCATCTACACCCACGGCATCGGGGCGGTGGCCAGCCAGGCCAACCGGGTCGAGCGCGACGGCCAGCCCCAGTTCCTGCTCCGCGACCTGCCACCGCAGGCGACGGAGGAAGCGCTGGAGCTCGAGGAGCCCCGGATCTACTTCGGGGAGACGTACACCCCCGGCCGCCCCGTCATCGTGAAGACCGGTGCCGCCCCCCAGGAAGTCGACATGCCGGTGGAAGGGGAGCGGATCCTCTTCAACGAGTACGAAGGCGAGGCGGGAGTCAACGTCGGCAGCCTGTGGCGACGGATCGCGTTCGCCTTCCGCTACCGCGATCTCAACCTCCTGATCTCCGGCCAGATCAGATCCGACTCCCGGGTCCTGGTGCAACGCAACATCCGGGCGATCGTCAGCGATCTGGCTCCCTTCCTGACGGTCGACTCGGATCCGTACCCGGTGGTGCACGACGGCCGGATCATCTGGATGCTCGACCTCTACACGTCCTCGAACCACTTCCCCTACTCGCAGCCCATCACCCCGGCTGCCATGCGCCGCCTGGCGAGGTCCAGCGACCTCGAGCCGGGGATGAACTACCTCTCCAACTCGGTCAAGGCGACCGTCGACGCCTTCGACGGCACGGTCACCTTCTACGTCGTCGACGATTCGGACCCGGTCATCCGGGCCTGGCGCGAGGTGTTCCCGGAGATGTTCACGGACGGGGCGGAGATGCCCGAGGGCCTGGGCGCCCACCTCCGCTATCCACAGGACCTGTTCCGTATCCAGGGCGAGATCTACCTCGACTACCACGTCGACGACCCGTCGGAGTTCTTCACCCGCAACGACGCCTGGTCGATTCCCCCCGACCCCGCCACGATCCGCCGCGGGCTCTTCCCCGGGGCCGAGCTGCTCAACGGTGACATCGTCCAGCCGAGCGGCCAGGTCGAGCACCTGCGGGAGCTGCTGCCCTACTACCTGATGGCCCAGCTGCCCGGCGAGAACGAGCTCTCCTACCTGCTGCTCCAGCCGTTCAACCCGAGGCAGCGCCCCAACATGTCGGCGTTCCTCGTCGCCGACGCCCCCACCCCCGAGGAGCCGGCCCGCCTGATCGACTTCCGCATGCCCCAGGGATCGCTGGTCGGAGGAACCGGCCAGGTGGGGGACCGGATCCAGCAGAACGACGAGATCGCCGAGCAGTTCACGCTGTGGAGCCAGCAGGGCTCGACGGTGATCCGCGGCGACATCCTCGTCGTCCCGATCGAGGAATCGATCATGTACATCCAGCCGATATACCTCCAGGCCCAAGAGCAGGGCGGGTTCCCCGAGTTCCGGCGGGTGGTGGTCGTGTTCGGTGACTCGATCGAGTGGGCGCCGAGCCTCGACGAGGCCCTGGCGATGGTCTTCGGCGGCGACGGCGCCGAAACCACGCCGTCCGACGAGGGGCCCGCCGACGACGAGACGCCCGGCGACAGCGTTCCGCCTTCGATACAAGAGCTGCTCGACCAGGCGGCGACGCTGCTCGAGCAGGCCGACGAAGCGCTGCGGGCCGGAGACCTCGGCGGCTACCAGGATCTCGTCGACCAGGCCAGGGACCTGATCGAAAAGGCCCGCCAATCCGGCACCGAAGCCGCCGCCGGCCGGTTCGCCGGCGCCGTTCTCCCCGGCTGACCCTCCGGAAGGCAGCGGAGCGGCATCGGGCACGCCTCCAGTCCCCGGCTCGTCAGGTCGGTCGGTCCAGGCTGATCTCTTCGTCGATCAGGGCCTCGGCGAAGCGGTCGTCGTGGGTGACGAGCACCAATGCCCCTTCGTAGGCGGCCAGGGCGTCCTCCAGGCGTTCGGTCGAGGGGAGGTCGAAGTGGTTGGTGGGCTCGTCCAGCACCGCCACCCACACGCCCCGTCCCAACCCGGCCGCCAGCTGCAGCTTGCGCGCCTCGCCCGGGGAGGGCAGCTCCGAATCGAGCACCCGGCCCGGATCCAGCCCCAGGCGGGCGGCGATCGCCATCACGTTCCCGCGTTCGCCCGCCGGGAGCCGTCGCACCCCGTCCGTGAGCGACCTTCGCTGGCCGGCGGTCAGCTCCTGGGGCAGCCACAGGATCCGGTCGGCGGGGATCGGGGCGTTGCCGACGAGGCTGGTCAGCAGCGTCGACTTCCCCGACCCGTTGGCGCCGCGGATGCGCAACCGGGTGGTGCGCTCGATCGTCACCGCCACACCCGGATGGACGACCCGGCCGCCTGCCACGATCGGTCCGTCGTGGGACAGCAACACGGGCCTCCGGGCGGTTTCGGCGTCGATCCGGATCGGGCCGCCGCGTCGTCGCTCGATCCGTTTGCGGGACAGCTCGCGCTCGAGGCGCTCGACGCGCCGGGCCTCGACTCCGACCCGGCGCGCCTCGGCCCGGGCGGCGAACTCCTGGCGTCCCTTCGCCAGCATGCTGCGAGCGTCGGAGTCCGCCTGGTCGGCGCGCCGGCGCTCGCTGCGATCACGCTGCTGCCGCTCCTCGAGTCGCCGCCGGCGCTCCGCCATCCTCCGCCGCACCCGGTCCCGCTCGGACTTCAAGCGCTCCACCTCACCGAGGAGCTCCTGGTCGGCTCTCTCCCACTCCTCCGATGCCACCGAATACGGGCCGTGCCAGACCTCCACCTCACCGCCCCGCATCCGAAGGGTGGTGGTGGTCAGGCGGTCGAGCAGGTCCCGGTCGTGGGAGACGATCACCCCCACCCCGTCGAACGCCGCCAGCTCGGCGATCAGCTGCTCGCTGGCTCCGGTGTCGAGGTGGTTGGTCGGCTCGTCGACGAGCATCACGTCGGGTCGACGGGCGATGGCGGTCGCCAACTGCCACCTCCGGCGCTCCCCGGGGGAGAGGGTCTCCCAGCGCTCCAGGTCGGTCGGGTCGAGCTGGAGCCGGGAGCGCAGAGCGGCGTCCGCCGCCTCCCACGACGTCGCCCATTCCTCGACCTCGGGGGTGAGCTGGTCCACCACCTGCGGGCAATGGGCGACCAACGCCCCGGACGGCTCGATCGACACGCGGCCCGAGCTCGGAGCGAGGTCGCCTCGGATCAACCCGAGGAGTGTCGACTTGCCGGCGCCGTTCTCGCCGACGAGCCCATGCCAGCCCGGGCCGAGATCGAACGAGAAGTCACGGATGACTTCGACGGCGGATGTGTAGGCGAACGAGACGGAATCGAGATGCAGTGCGGGCACGGTGGACCTCCGTGGTCGGAGACGGGGGGTGCGATGTCACCGTGCGCTGCGCAATGCCTTCCTCTGGGTCGCGTATCAGACAAGTTAGGCGGCGATCTGATCGGAGGGCGAGGGAATTGATTCGATCGACTTTCTGGAACGTGTCCCACCCTCAGTGCATCTTGTAGGTGTGGCGATCGGCCCAACCCGATGAGTGCATGGAAACGAGAGAGGAAGTGGTGGTGAGCCCATGGAAGCAGTGATGAACGCCGTGATGGTCGGGGCGGCGGTGGTGGCGGGCTGTGTGCTCCTCGCCGTGGGCGTCTTTTCGATCGCGTCACTCCTCGTCGGCGATCTCCTCGAACGAGGCGAGCCCGCCGAGAGGACCTTCTCCCGGGCCATCTGACCCCTCCGTTTCGGGTCTCCTCTCCCGGGCCACCTGGCCCTACGCAGGACCACGCCCGGGACTAGGTTCGCAAGGAGGAGCGAACAACGGAGGTTTTATGGTTCGCGTGGCAATCAACGGGTTCGGCCGCATCGGACGCTGCACGTTCAAGCAGTTCTTGGAAGACGACCGTTTCGAGGTGGTGGGGATCAACGATCTCTCCGACCTCGACGATCTCGCCTACCTGCTGAAGTACGACTCGGTCCACGGCTGGTACCCGCGCAAGGTATCGACCGACGGGTCCACCCTGGTAGTCGACGGGCACAAGATCCCGTTCAGCCAGGAGCGCGACCCTTCGAGGCTCCCGTGGGCGGACCTCGGTGTCGACGTGGTGGTCGAGGCCACCGGGGCCATGCGCTCCCGTGAGGACGCCGCAGGCCACATCGAGGCCGGCGCCAGGAAAGTCGTGATCTCCGCTCCTTCCGACGACGCCGACGCCACCTTCGTGGTGGGGGTCAACGAGGACACCTACGACCCGGACAACCACCACGTAGTCAGCAACGCCTCGTGCACCACCAACTGCCTGGCGCCCGTAGCCAAGGTCCTCTCCGACCGCTTCGGCATAGAGCACCTGATGCTCTCCACCATCCACGCCTACACGTCGAGCCAGTCGCTCATGGACCTGCCGACTCGCAAGCGGCGGCGGGGAAGGGCCGCGGCCCTGTCGATCATCCCCACCACCACCGGCGCCACCAAGGCCACCGAGAAGGTGATCCCCGAACTGGCGGGCAAGATGACCGGGATGGCCTACCGGGTGCCGG